>ERZ808252.106-NODE-106-length-90329-cov-4.638933_pt1 | contig 90329 bp, 101 predicted proteins | sample MGYA00521242_ERZ808252 | MGnify/ENA primary metagenome ERZ808252 (study PRJEB31516, sample SAMN03275581) | gut metagenome | biome: mammalia-associated habitat; material: feces | host: Papio cynocephalus | place: Kenya | collected 2012-08-07 ... | reverse complement strand
GATCGATTTCTTTGTTGAAATCGGTGACGCTGGAAAAGTTGCACTTGCTGATTGGGAGGGCGTCCTGCTGCCCAAGGGCAAAACAGCGACCGCTGGCACGAAAGAAGAAGTGGAAGAAACCTCGCTTATCACCATTTCCGGCACAATGAAGGAAAAAGCAGGAAATGAGTATCAGAACCTGTCCGCAGACGGCATCGGCATTACGGTTTATGCAACTCAGTACACTTATGAATACGACAGCGAAAATAACGAGTACGATAAAACGGCGGAATTCCCCATCGGCAAAGGTACAAAGGATGATCCTTATCAGATTCATAATGCACTTATGCTTTCTGCAATTAAGAATAACGGTACATACACCTACTATAAGGTTGCGGACGGCGTAACGGAGATCGATTGCTCCAATGTTTCGTGGCTTGATCTTTACGGTGAATTCGACGGCAACGGCGTTACCCTGAATAACCTTAAAAAATCCCTGTTCCATAATGTGGGCAACGGCAAGAACGGCGACGATGAAGCAACCGTTCTGAAGAACTTCACGGCTGTCATGAACACCCCGAATTCGCTGGTGTTCAACATTGCAGGACCGAACACCAAGTTTGAGAACGTGAAGGTTTCCGGCTATATGGAAGGTCTCTGGAACATGGGCGCTTTTGTCAACTACGGTTCGAAGAATAGTGATGGTGTAGGTTTTGACTACACGGTTGAATTTGTGAAGTGCTCCTGTGACGCCACCATCATCAGCAAACAAAATAGCTCTGCCGCCGTTCTGGTGGGACACACCTACCCTGGAGCTGGAAAGGCCACGATCAAGCTTGACAAAGCAACTGACACCGGTATTAAAGACGCTAAGATGCGCATAAACGGCTCCATAAACGGCTATAAGTACTACGGAGTCGGAGTGGGCAATGAAGAGGTTTATCTTGATGGGGCTGAGGTATCCAATGCCAAGCTGCCTGCTGAAAATGTATCTCAGCTTGAACGCACAACCCCCACTAAGAATGAAGCTGAAGGCAATTACACGGTTAGCGTTGCGGAAGGCGCCACGGCCAAGGCGCAGCTGACGGCACAGTTGACCTCTTATAATGAGGATGGAAGTGTGAACTTGAGAGGAATCACCTTCACTTTGGGTGCAAGCACGCCTGTCGAGAATGGTAATGTTTTTGGCAAAATTGAGCGCGTTGAGATCGTAAATGAAAAAACTGCAAGCGGTCGTCCCGAATACAAGCTTGAGGGCACAACGCTTAAGGTCTATACCAATACCACGGAAAACTATTTGACCGGTACGGTAAGCGTTACGGTTTCCCAGTATGATGCCAGCAACGAACTGTGTGCCATCGGTTCGCTTACGCTTGCTGAGAAGAAAAACACATCCGACATGTGGACGATCAAATGATCTGTGAGTCCTTTTCTGCCGGAAGAGAGTGCAAGAGCGGGTATCCGTTAGCTCTTGTTTGATCCCTGCGTCAAGCCCCGAAGTCTCCGGCTTCGGGGCTTTCCCCATTCTTCCGCAAACCGCTTGCAATCTCCCGGAAAATCCGGTATAATCATTCCGAAAACAGGGGAGGGCCGGCGTTCGGCCCGCAGCCCCATGCGTCCGAAAACGGGGGCGGCGCTGTGTGCCAAAGCCGTTCCAAAGCGGAAAAACTGTTTGAACGAGGTCCGCCATTTTCTTAAAATGGCGGTTTTTTTCTGCAAAACGCAGCCTGCATGGCTGGCATAGCCCGTGGAACAATAGAAAAATACGGAGTTGATCGGAAATGTTCTGGAAAAAGCACAAGGGAAAGTGGATGGCCGCAGCGCTGGCGCTGCTGGTGCTGGCGGCGCTGGCCGCAGTCTTTTTCCGGGGCGGGGAGCGTCCGGCAGAGGACGGCGAATCCTCCTGCACGATCTCCATCTCCTGCGCCTCCATTCTGGATCATCTGGCGCTGTGCGAACCGGAAAAAATCGATCTGGTGCCGGAAAATGGCTGGATTTTGGAGCCGGTTTCTGTTATATTCAAGGAAGGCGAGAGCGTGTTTGACGCGCTCCAGCGAATCTGCCGGCAGCAGAAGATCCATATGGAGTATTCCGACACGCCCCTCTACGATTCCGCCTATATCGAGGGCATCGCAAACCTGTATGAGTTTGACGCGGGCGACCGCTCCGGCTGGATGTATCGGGTCAACGGCTGGTTCCCAAACTATGGCTGCAGCCGCTATCTGCTGCAGGACGGCGATGTGGTGGAATGGGTCTATACCTGTGAGCTTGGCGAGGATGTGGGCGGCGGTTATGCCGCGGAAGGAAACGAATGAGAAAGCAAGACGCCTTTTCGGGCTATCACCCGGCGGTGAATTTTCTATATTATGCCATGGTCCTGCTCTTTTCCATGTGCCTGATGCACCCGGTCTATCTCCTGATCTCCCTGACCGGGGCGCTGGCCTATGATATTTCGCTGCGGGGGAAAAGGGCCGTGCGCTTTGCCGCGGCGGGGCTGCTGCCCATGGCGCTGTTTGCCGCAGCGATAAACCCGGCCTTTAATCATGAGGGCGCGACCATCCTGACTTATCTTCCCGGCGGCAACCCCCTGACGCTGGAATCCATCCTCTATGGCGCGGCAGCGGCCGTCATGCTGACGGCGGTGGCGTTGTGGTTTTCCAGCTATCAGCAGGTGATGACCTCGGATAAGCTCGTCTATCTGTTCGGCCGGATCATCCCGGCGCTTTCGCTGGTGCTTTCCATGGCGCTGCGGTTTATCCCCCGGTTCCGGGCGCAGCTGCACACCGTGGGCGAGGCCCAGACGTGTCTTGGTCATGACGCGCAAAGCGGCGGCTTGCTCCGCCGGGTGAAAAATGCCCTGCGGATCTTTTCCATCACGGTCACCTGGAGCCTGGAAAACGCCATCGAGACGGCGGATTCCATGCGTGCCCGGGGCTATGGCCTGCCGGGACGGACGGCCTTTACCATCTATCGGCTGGACAGCCGGGATCGGGCCGCGCTGGCCTGGCTGGGCTTCTGCGGCTTTGATCTGATCGCCGGCTGGATGGCCGGCGGGATGGCCTTCCGCTATTACCCCACGGTGAAGGGCGTTCCGCTGACGCCCATGACGGCCAGCTTCGTCCTGGTCTATCTTTGCCTTTGCCTGACGCCGGTAATGCTGAACTGGAGGGAGGACGCCAAATGGAGCTCTTTACGATCCGGGACCTGAGCTTTTTTTATCCGGAGCAGACCCAGCCGGCCCTCCGTTCCCTTTCACTGACGGTGGAGCGGGGCGAGTTTTTGGTGCTCTGCGGCCCCTCCGGCTGCGGCAAAAGCACGCTGCTGCGGCAGCTGAAGCCCGCGCTGGCGCCCCACGGACGCCGGACGGGGCAGCTCCTGCTGGAGGGCAGACCGCTGGAAAGCTTTTCTCAGCGGGAGCAGACGGAGCGCATCGGCTTCGTTCAGCAGAGCCCGGAGAATCAGCTGGTGACGGACAAGGTCTGGCACGAGCTGGCCTTCGGGCTGGAAAGCCTGGGCTATGATACGCCCACCATCCGCCGCCGGGTGGCGGAGATGGCGTCCTTTTTCGGGATCCAGACCTGGTTCCATAAAAGCGTGGCGAAGCTTTCCGGCGGCCAGAAGCAGCTTTTGAATCTGGCGGCCGTTATGGCGCTGCAGCCCAGCGTGCTCATTCTGGACGAGCCCACCAGCCAGCTGGACCCCATCGCCGCTTCGGATTTTCTGGCGACGCTCTTCCGGATCAACCGGGAGCTGGGCACCACGGTCATCCTGACGGAGCACCGATTGGAGGAGGCCTTTGGCTTTGCCTCCCGGGTGGCCGTTTTGGAAAAGGGTGCGCTGCTTTGCACGGGAACGCCGGCAGAGGTGGGTGCGGCGCTGAAAAACGCCGGCAGCGCCATGTTTCTTGCCATGCCCGCCGCCATGCGCATCTGGAGCGCCGTAGATTCCAGGGTGCCCTGCCCGGTTTCCGTGCGGGACGGACGGCGCTGGCTGCTGGACTATGGAGCGGCGCATCCGCTGAAGGCGCTTCCGGAGGAGACGCCCCCGCCGGAGACGGAAGCGCTGATCTCCGCCCGAGAGCTTTGGTTCAAATATGATCAGGATCGGCCGGATGTGGTGAAGGGCCTTTCGCTGGAGGTGCGCCGGGGGCAGCTGCTGGCACTTTTGGGGGGCAACGGCACCGGCAAGACCACCAGCCTGAAGCTGCTGGCCGGGCTGAAAAAGCCATGGCGGGGCGAGCTGGAGGTCCGGGGGACTGTGGGCATGCTGCCGCAGGATCCGCAGACGCTGTTTGTCCGCCCCACCGTCCGGGAGGATCTGCTGGAGGTCTTGCCCCGGGCAGAGCGGAAGGATGCGGCGCTGGAGCGGGTGGTGTCTCTGTGCCGGCTGACGGAGCTTTTGGACCGCCACCCCTATGATCTTTCCGGCGGGGAACAGCAGCGGGCCGCGCTGGCCAAGCTGCTGCTGCGGGATCCGGATATCCTGCTGCTGGACGAGCCTACTAAGGGGCTGGACGCGGAGTTCAAGCAGTCCTTTGGACAGATCCTGCAGACACTGCAGCGCTCCGGCGTGGCCATTCTGATGGTCAGCCACGATATCGAGTTCTGCGCAAAATACGCAGACCGCTGCGCATTGTTTTTTGACGGCAATATCGTTACAGAGGGGCCGCCCTGGGCGTTTTTCTCCGGAAACAGCTTTTATACCACCGCCGCCAACCGCATATCACGGGAGCTGCTGCCCCGGGCGGTGACGCCGGAGGATGTGATCGCCGCCTGCGGCGGGAAAATACCGGAGACGCCGGCCCTGCCGGAATACCGCCGCCTGCCGCCTGCCCCGGAAAAGGAGGCTGCGGCCACACGGGGCCTGCCGGTCTGGCGCAAGGCGCTTGCCGCCGTCTCCGGACTTGCGGCGCTTGCGCTGATCGTTCAGGCCATCCGCGTCACCGACCTGTCCAAGCTGATCGGCGCAGAGGGGATGACGGGGTTGGCGAAGGATCGGCTGCTGCGCTACGCTGCTCTGGCGGCGGCGCTGCTGGCGTTTGCCCTGTCGGTGGGGCAGAGGGCAAGCCTTCCCGGCGGACCGGTGCAGACGCCCGTGGAAAAGCGCCGGCTGCGCAAGCGCACCGTGGCAGCTACGGTGCTGATCCTGCTGCTGATCCCGCTGACGCTGTTTGTGGGCGTGCATTTTCTGGAGGGACGGAAGTATTATTTCATTTCGCTTTTGATCCTGCTGGAATGTATGCTGCCGTTTTTCCTGATCTTTGAGGGCCGCAGGCCCCAGGCCCGGGAGCTTGTGCTCATCGCCGTTCTGGTGGCCATGAATGTGGCGGGACGCGCGGCCTTCTTCATGCTGCCGGAGTTCAAGCCTGTTGTGGCCATGACGATCCTGGCGGGCGTGGCCTTTGGCGGCGAGACGGGCTTTCTGGTGGGGGCCATGACCATGCTGGTCTCCAATATGCTCTTTTCGCAGGGACCCTGGACGCCCTGGCAGATGTTTGCCATGGGCATCGTGGGCTGGCTGGCCGGCGTTTTTTACCGGAAGGGCGTTTTGCGTCGGAGCAGGCTGAGCCTTTGCATCTTTGGCGTGCTTTGCTCCACTGTGGTCTACGGCGGCATCATGAATCCCGCCTCGGCTCTGATGTGGGCGGGCAAGCTCAGCTGGCCCATCGTGCTGAGCTATTATATCACGGGCATCCCGGTGGATCTGGTCCGGGCTGCGGCCACGGCGGTCTTCCTGCTGCTGGGGGCAGAGCCCATGCTGGAAAAGCTGGATCGGATCAAGACAAAATACGGTCTGGCAGAATGATTCGGGAGAAAACGAAGCTGCGGAAGGAGCGTTTTTATGGAAGAAAAGGGTTATTACGAACGGAGCTTTATTTTAGCGCCGGATGATTGCGGCGCTTCCGCCCGGATGACGCCGCTGGCGGCCTTCCGCCTGTTTCAGGCCATGGCGGCGGAGCATGCGGAGCGCATCGGCGTGGGCGGCGCGGCCATGGCGGCCAGAGGGCAGTTCTGGCTGACGGTCCACTGCCGGGTGGATTTTTTCAACTGGCCGGCCCTGGCCCGGGAGGTCCGTGCGGTCACCTGGCCGGAGCGCTGCGGGGAAAAGGATCTGCGCTGCTTTCGGAGCTACAGCCTGCATCAGGGCGACCGGCTGGCGGCACTGGGGCGGACGCAATGGGCTGTCCTTGGCCCGGAGGGCCGGATCCTGCCCATGGGGCAGACGGGCTTTCCCATGGACTTCCCCTTCGCGGAGCTGCCCGGCATTTCAGACGCGCCCACCCGCTTCCGGGACGATTTTGCGCCGGAGGACCGGGCGGGAGAATATGCCGTCCGCTCTACAGATATTGATGTAGGCCGCCACATGAACAATGTGGCGTATGTTCGTGCGCTGCTGGACTGCTTCCCCGCAAAAACGCTGGCCGATGGCAGCATCACCTCCATGGAGGTGCATTATGCCGCACCCTGCTATGAGGGGGAGCGGCTGACCGTGTATCAGAAGCGGGAGGGCAGCCTTTGCCGCATGGCCGTCAAGCGGCCCGACGGGAAAAACGCCGTTCTGGCCGCCGTTCGCTTCCGGGAGGAAGCATAACTGCAGAAAACGCAGCAGACCCGGCAGGCGATGTGCCTGCCGGGTCTTTTTTGCAAAGGATCCCGATCACTGGGGCTTGGAAATGTCGGTGGAGAAGTATTTTTCCGAGAGCTGGGTCAGCGTGCCGTCGGCATCCATCTGGGCCAGCGCATCGTTGATGGCCGCCAGCAGGGAAGCGCTGTCCTCGCCCTTGCGGACGGGGATGGCCACCCGCTCCACCTCGTCGGAATAGGCCGCGATCTTGATGTTGGCCTCCGGATGCGCCTTCTGATAATCGGCAAAGACCACCTCGGCGTTGAGGGTGGCGTCAATGCGTCCGGCCAGCAGCAGCTCGATGGTCTGGTTCAGATCGTCCACGCCGGTGACAGTGGCGCCGTATTGCTCCGCCTGATTGGCGTAGGTGCTGGAGATGGTGTTGGCCGTGGTCTTGCCCTGCAGATCCTCCATGGAATGGATCAGATCATAATCGCCCCGGACGATGACGGCGGTGCGGTTATAAGCGTAGGGCGTGGAGAAATCATATTTTTCCTCCCGGCCCGGCTCGATGCCAACGCCGTTGACCATGATGTCATAGCGGCCTGCGTCCAGACCGGCCAGCAGGCCGTCCCATTCACCCTCCACATAAGTGACGCTGACGCCCAGCTTGTCGGCGATGGCCTTTGCCACCTCCACATCATAGCCTACCAGCTGGTCGGCCTCGTCGTGATAGGTCCAGGGGGCCCAGGTGCCCTCCATGGCGACGATGATCTCACCCTTCTGCTGGATGCGGGAAAGCAGATCGCCGGTGAGCTGATCATCGGCGGAGCCGTCCTTGCCGCAGGCGGCGAGCAGCAGAGAGCAAAGCAGGGCGGCGCACAGCAAAAGCGCCGCGAGCTGATTCTTTTTCATGATAAAAACGCTCCTTTTCAAAGAATTTCAAAGATTTTCATCGATCTGAAACGAAAGACGGCCGATCGCCGCTGACGGTCCGGAGAAAGGCCCGGGTCCGCTCTTCCCGGGGATCCTGGAAGAATTCCCGGGAGGGGGCCTCCTCCACCACAACGCCGTTTTCCATAAAAATGACCTTATTGGATACGTTGCGGGCAAAGCCCATCTCGTGGGTCACCACCAGCATGGTCATGCCCTCCTCCGCCAGCTGCCGCATGACGGAAAGCACCTCGTCGGTGAGCTCCGGATCCAGGGCGGAGGTGGGCTCGTCGAAGAAGATGATCTCCGGCCGGGTGGCGAGCGCCCGGGCAATGGCCACCCGCTGCTGCTGGCCGCCGGAGAGCTGGCTGGGATAATAGCCGCTCCGGTCCGCCATGCCCACCTTGGCCAGCATCTGCATCCCAAGCTCCTCCGCCTGGGCCTTTGGGATCTTCCGGGCCACGATCAGGCCCTCCGTCACATTCTGCAGGGCGGTCTTGTTGAGAAAAAGATTGTAGTTTTGAAAGACAAAGGCGGTCTTCCGGCGAATCCGGGCGATGTCCCGCTTGGTGGCGCGGTCCAGCTGCAGCGTTTCGCCGTCGAAGTCCATGGTTCCCCGGTCGGCCCGCTCCAGAAAGTTGACACACCGCAGCAGCGTGGTCTTGCCGGAGCCGCTTGGGCCCAAAATGGCCACAACGTCTCCCTGCTCCACGGAAAGACTCACGCCCCTGAGCACCTCTGTCCGGCCAAAGGCCTTATAAATATCACGGAGCTCCAGCATCATGCGTCCTCCTGTTTCTGATAGGCGTTGAGCTTCTTTTCTCCCACCCGCTGCAGCTTGGTGAGCACCGTGGAAAACAGCAGGTAGATCAGTCCCACCTCGATATAGAGCGCCAGCGGCTCATAGGTCCGGGCCACGATGCGCTGGGTCACCATAAACATCTCCGTGACGGTGATGTTGGCCGCCAGCGAGGTATCCTTCACCAGAGAGATCAGCGAATTGGCCAGAGAGGGGAAGGCCGTCCGCATGGCCTGGGGCAGAACGATGCGGCGGATGGTCTGGAAATAGGTCATGCCAACGCATTCGCCTGCCTCCAGCTGCCCCCGGGACACCGATTCCAGCGCGGCGCGGATGGTCTCCGCATCGTAGGCGCCGGAGTTCAGCGCGAAGACGATGGTAGCCGCAGGCAGCGGCTCCAGTACGATGCCCAGCTTGGGCAGGCCGTAAAAGATCACATAAAGCTGCACCAGCAGCGGCGTTCCGCGGACGATCCAGATATAGAACCGGGCGATCTGCCGCAGCACGGGGATCCGGGCATACTGCACCAGCGCCGTGCCCGTGGCGATGATCAGCGCCAGCGCAAAGGACACGATGGTCAGCGGGATGGCGACGGTGAGGCCGGGCAGCAGGATCTTCCAGAAGGATTCTACAAGAAGGGGGATAAGCCGTTGGGCCATGGAAGAAGGCTCCTTTCATTCTGCGTTTATCACCGGTTCTTATCATACTCCAAACCTTGAACAATATCAAATACTTATAACAAATGGCTACCCATTATTGACAGGCATGGGAAAACCTGATATTCTGAAGAAAAGGGAGGCGAGCGCATGGAACTGCGGGTCTTGCATTATTTTTTGGCGGTGGCCCGGGAGGAAAGCATCTCCGCCGCGGCGGAGGCGCTGCATCTTTCCCAGCCCACCCTTTCCCGGCAGCTGATGGATCTGGAAAAGGAGCTGGGCAAGCGGCTGTTTCTTCGGGGCAACCGGAAGGTCACGCTGACGGAGGAGGGCCTTTTGCTGCGCAAGCGGGCCTCGGAGATCGTGGAGCTGGTGGAAAAGACGGAATGTGAGCTGCGGAAGGACGAGGAGATCCCCGCCGGCGATATTTACATCGGCTGCTGCGAGAGCGAGGGAATGCGCATCATCGCCCAGGCGGCCCGGGCGCTGCAGCGGACCTGTCCCCAGATCCGCTATCAGCTGTTCAGCGGCAACGCCCAGGATCTCAGCGACCGGCTGGAAAAGGGCCTGCTGGACTTTACGGTGATGACCGAGCCGGGGGAGCTGGGCCAGAAATATGATGTGATCCGGCTGCCCCACCGGGACCGCTGGACGGTTTTGCTGCGGCAGGACAGCCCGCTGGCCCAAAAGGCGGTGATCCGCCCGGAGGACCTGCGGGATAAGCCGCTGATCCTCTCCCGCAGCCACCAGCTCGACCGGGAGGGGCTGGCGTCCTGGCTCCGCTGCGATCCCAATGCGCTGCACATCGCGGCCACCTACAATCTGCTGTACAATGCGTCGCTGCTGGTCTCCGAGGGGGTGGGCTATGCCATCTGCTTCCAGAATCTGATCAACATCTGCGGCAACAGCAACCTCTGTTACCGGCCCATGGAGCCGGCGCTGGAGATGGGCCTGTATCTGGTGCGGAAAAAATATCAGGTCTTTTCCCGGGCGGCAGAGCGCTTTCTGCAGGTGCTGCAGCAGCAGATCGGCCTGCAGGAGGGGCAGGCGGCGGAATAAAAAGAAGCTCACGCAGGGCGGCGCCCCATGCGTGAGCTTTTGCTTTGCGGCGGTCAGAGCGATTGGGCCGCGGCCAAAACGGCGGCCTCCAGTCCGCGGACGATGTCCTCCAGCGGCAGGGCGGGGAGGGCCTTGCCCTCGGTCTGGGCAGGGATGCAGGGCACATGGATAAAGCCGGCGGGAAGGCCGGGGCAGGCCTTTGCCGCGTAATGCAGCACGGAATACATCAGATGGTTGCAGACGAAGGTCCCTGCGGAATTGGAGATGTCCGCCGGGACGCCTGCCTGCCGGATGGCCTGGACCATGGCCCGGATGGGGAGCGTGGAGAAGTAGGCGGCGGGGCCGGCGGGGTCGATGGGCCGGTCCTGGGGCTGTGCTCCGGCGTTGTCCGGAATGCGGGCGTCGTCTACATTGATGGCCACCCGCTCCGGCGTGATGGCGGCGCGGCCTGCGGCCTGTCCCACGCAGATCACCAGCCGGGGCTGATGCGCCCTGATCGCCTGGATGACGGTCTCCTCCGCGCGGCCAAAGACCGTGGGAACCTCCAGCGGGACCACCGAAAGACCGGGACACTGGACGCGCTTCACAGCCTCCAGCGCCGGGTTGACGGCCTCGCCGCCAAAGGGGTCAAAGCCGGTGAGCAGGATCCGGCAGCAGGGCTCGGTATGCTCCATAATGCGTCTCCTTTCCGGATCGATGCGCGATCCTGAGACCACTGTAGCATCCGGCGGCGGCGCTGTCAATCCGAAAGTGGGAAGAAAGCAATAGACAAAGCGCCGGCTCTTCCGGCGGGGAAAATGTGGCGGGATGCCCAAAATGGAAGGATCTGCATGGATTTTTGCCGCCATAGATTGGATTTTGCAGGAGAAAATGCGGCTTACCAGAAAAAGTGGATTAAAATATTGGCCGTTTCTTTGCCAAAGCCGTGATAATCACTATTGACAAAAGGGCGCGTTTCCGATAAAGTTAGAACTATGATATGGTAAAAGGGCGAAGTGGGGCCATTTTGGCTTTTGCCCGGGAAAACCGTTCAGCGATTCAGTTATATTATTGTTAATTAAGGAGCGCCGCCGGCTCAGGTCTGCCGGCGCTGCTCCGTTACAGAAGCGGGGTATGTCCAATGAAGAAAAATGAGACCAATGTTCTGGAACGCATCGGGCAGATCTGTGAGGCGCAAGGCTGTCAGCCCTGTAATCTCATCGCCATCATGCAGGATATCCAGGCGGAATACAAGTATCTCAGCGAGGAAGCGTTGACGCTGGTGGCGGAAAAGCTGGGTGTGAGCACGGCCCGGGTCTACAGCGTGGCCACCTTCTATGAAAACTTCTCGCTGGAGCCCAACGGAAAGCATATCATTAAGGTCTGCGCCGGAACGGCCTGCCATGTGCGCAAGTCTCAGCCCATTTACGACGCCATCCGGGATTATCTCGGCCTCACCGGCAAGAAAAAGACCTCTGCAGACGGGATGTTTACGCTGGAGACCGTGGCATGTCTCGGCGCCTGCGGTCTGGCGCCGGTCATTACCGTGGACGGCGAGGTCCACGCCAAGATGACGCCGGAATCCGCCCTGATCCTGCTGGAAAATATTCGTGGAGAGGAGGCTGCCGCCTTATGAAAAAAGCAACGCTGACCCGGGAGGGCTTCCACGCCTATCAGGCCAACGCCAAAAACGCTCTGAAGCAGAGCGAGCAGGTCCCTTCCGTTCTGATCTGCGCCGGAACCGGCTGTATCGCCGGCGGCGCCATGAAGATCTATGAAAATCTGAAGGCCGAATGCGAGGCGCGGGAGCTGCCCGTCTATGTGGGCCTGAAGCACGATTCCGAAGCGGAAAAGAGCGTTCATGTAAAGATGAGCGGCTGTCATGGCTTCTGCGAGATGGGTCCGCTGGTGCATATCGAGCCCATGGGCATCCTGTATATCCATGTAAAGCCCGAGGACTGCAGCGAGATCCTGGAAAAGACCGTTTTGGGCGGCGAGATTATCGACCGTCTGGTCTACCATCTGGACGGCGTGGCCTATCCCCGGCAGGAGGATATTCCCTTCTATAAGCGGCAGCAGCGGGTCGTCCTGGAAAACTGCGGCAGCAGCGACGCGGAGGATATCGAGGAATACATTGCCAAGGGCGGCTATTCCGCATTTGAAAAGGCTTTGTTTGAGATGACCGGCGACCAGATCTGCAAGACCATTCTGGATTCCGGCCTGCGGGGCCGGGGCGGCGGCGGCTTCCCCACTGGCCGCAAGTGGGAAGGCGCACGGAAGCAGAAGGCAGACATCAAATATGTGGTCTGCAACGGCGATGAGGGCGACCCCGGCGCATTCATGGACCGTTCCATCATGGAGGGCAACCCCCACAGCGTTCTGGAGGGCATGATGATCGCCGGCCTGGCCATCGGCCCCAGCGAGGGCTATATCTACGTCCGCGCGGAATATCCGCTGGCGGTGAGCCGGCTGAAGACCGCCATCGAAAAGGCGGAGGCCTATGGCCTGCTGGGCGACCATATCATGGGGACGGATTTCTCCTTCCATATCCATGTGAACAAGGGCGCGGGCGCTTTCGTCTGCGGCGAGGGCAGCGCGCTGACCGCGTCCATCGAGGGCAACCGGGGCATGCCTCGGGTCAAGCCGCCCCGCACGGTGGAGCACGGCCTCTGGGGTCAGCCCACGGTGCTGAACAATGTGGAGACCTTTGCCAATGTGCCGCTGATCATTTCCCGCGGCGTGGAGTGGTATCGCTCCATCGGCACGCCCAACAGCCCCGGCACCAAGGCCTTCGCCCTGACGGGCAATGTGGTGAACACGGGCCTGATCGAGGTGCCCATGGGTACCACCATCAAGGAGGTCGTCTTTGATATCGGCGGCGGCATCCGGGACGGCAAAAAGTTCAAGGCCGTCCAGATTGGCGGCCCCTCCGGCGGCGCTACCACCGGCAGCGAAGAGCATCTGAACCTGCCGCTGGATTTTGATTCGCTGAAGAGCATCGGTGCCATGATCGGCTCCGGCGGCCTGGTGGTCATGGACGAAGACACCTGCATGGTGGAGACCGCTCGCTTCTTTATGGAGTTCACCCAGAAGGAATCCTGCGGCAAGTGCGTTCCCTGCCGGGAGGGCACAAAGCGGATGCTGGAGATCCTGGACCGGATCATCGCCAATAAGGGCACGCTGGAGGATCTGGACCTGCTGGAGGAGCTTTCCGATACCATCACCAACACCGCCCTGTGCGGCCTGGGGCAGAGCGCCTGCAAGCCCGTTCAGAGCACGCTGAAGTATTTCCGGGATGAATACCTGGCCCATGTGGTGGACCATCACTGTCCCATCTGCAACCGGAAGAAGCCCCATCCCATCATCCATGAAGAGAAATGCAAGGGCTGCGGCAAATGTCTCCGGAGCTGTCCCATGGAGGCCATCTCCGGAACGCCCCGGCTGGCCCATAAGATCGATCCGGAAAAATGCATCAACTGCGGCGCCTGCGTGGGGATTTGTCCCTTCGGCGCCATCACCGCCAGCAAGGAGGGTTAAGCCATGGCAAAGGGAATTATGTATATCGACGGCCAGCGGGTGCCGTTTGACGGAGAAAAAAATGTTCTGGCGGTCATCCGGAAGGCCGGCATCGATATGCCCACGCTCTGCTATTATTCCGAGCTTTCCGTCTATGGCGCATGCCGGATGTGCGTGGTGGAGGATGAGCGCGGCAAGATCGATGCCTCCTGCTCCATGGTGCCTCGGGACGGCCTGCGCATCCGCACCAACACCGCCAAGCTGCTGAAGCACCGGCGGATGATTTTGGAGCTGATGCTCTCTTCCCACTGCCGGGACTGCACCACCTGTGAAAAGAGCGGCAACTGCCGTTTGCAGGAGATGGCGCTGCGTTTCGGCGTACGCAATATCCGTTTTGGCGACAGCCGGCCGGATTATGAGCTGGACACATCCTCTCCCGCCATCGTCCACGATCCCAACAAGTGCATCCTCTGCGGCGACTGCATCCGGGTCTGCGAGGAAATGCAGGGCATGGGCATCCTGAACTTCGCCTTCCGCGGCAGCAACCTGCAGGTGATGCCCGCCTTCGGCCATAAGCTTTCGGAGACGAAGTGCGTCAGCTGCGGCCAGTGTGCCGCCGCCTGTCCCACCGGCGCCATCACCGTCCTCAACGAGATCGGCCGGGCCTGGCGCGCCCTCCACGATGAGAAAAAACGGGTGGTCATCCAGATCGCCCCTGCCGTCCGGGTGGCGGTGGGCGAGGCCTTCGGCCTGGCGCCCGGCGTAAACGCCTTGGATAAGCTGGTTTCCGCCCTGAAGATGATGGGCGCAGACGAGGTATACGATACCAACTTCGGCGCAGATCTCACCGTCATGGAGGAATCTGCCGAGTTTCTGGAGCGGCTGGAGAAGGGCGGACCCTTCCCCATGTTTACCAGCTGCTGCCCCGCCTGGGTGAAATATCTGGAGGAGGAGCACCCCGAACTGCTGAAAAACGCTTCCTCCTGCAAGTCGCCCATGGAGATGTTTGCCGCCGTCCTGAAGGATCAGTATGCAAAAAAGGATGCGGAGGAGCAGCGGGAGACCTATCATATCGCCATTATGCCCTGCACCGCCAAGAAAATGGAGGCGGCCCGGCCGGAGTTCGTCCACGACGGCAAGCCCGATGTGGATCTGGTGCTGACGACGCAGGAGATCATCATGATGATCAAGGAATCCGGCATCCGCTTTGCGGAGCTGGAGGGCGAAGCGCCTGACCTGCCCTTCGGCATGGGTACCGGCGCGGGCACCATCTTCGGCACCACCGGCGGCGTGGCCGAGGCCGTGGCCCGCCGGATCCTTTCCGACAAATCCAAAAACGCCCTGCAGGTGCTGCAATATTCCGGCCTTCGGGGCGATGGCGCCATCCGCGAGGTGGAGCTGCCGGTGGGCGAGCGCACGCTGCGGATCGCCGTTGTCAACGGCCTGGTCAACGCCAAGCAGCTGCTGGCAGATATCAAGGCGCAGAAGGTCTATTACGACCTGATCGAGGTCATGACCTGCAAGAGCGGCTGCGTGGGCGGGGCGGGCCAGCCCTACGGTCTGAGTCCGGTGAAGCATCAGCGGGCCGAGGGCCTTTATGAGGCCGACCGTGCCGCGCTGATCAAGCGCTCCGAGCGCAATCCCATCGTGGCAGAGCTGCTGGAAAACGGTCTCAAGGGCCGCACGCACCAGCTGCTTCATGTCTCCTACGAAAAGAAATAAACGGTAAAGAGCGATCGCAGAGCCTGACGCATCCGGCGTCAGGCTCTGCACCGTCAAAACCCGGAAAAATCTGCAAAAACCCATTGACATCCGCCGCGGGCTCTGATATACTATCTCAGGAAAAGAAAGCAGAACTGCCGTTCTCACCTCCATGAATCAAGAAGAGGTCAACAACCTTGCGTTCCCCCAAGCCCCGGCGGAGGGAGCCTTTTGTTCGGACGGCAGACTGCCGCCCGTTTTTTAGTTTTCAGGAGGTGTTCAGACATTAGCATTTTGGAGCATCAGATCAACGAAGAAATTCGTGACAAGGAAGTCCGACTGATCGACAGCGACGGTTCTCAGCTGGGGATCGTCTCCATCCAGCAGGCCATGGCCGTGGCCGCAGAGCGAAATCTGGATCTGGTCAAGATCGCGCCCAAGGCGGAGCCGCCGGTGTGCCGCGTGATGGACTACGGCAAGTTCCGTTTCGAGCAGGCCAAGAAGGATAAGGAAGCCCGAAAGAACCAGAAGGTGGTGGACATCAAGGAGGTCCGCCTCTCCGCGAAGATCGATATTCACGACTTTGAGGTGCGGGTCAAGGCTGCGGAAAAGTTCCTCAAGGGCGGCGATAAGGTCAAGGCCAGCATCCGCTTCCGCGGCAGAGAAATGGCCCATACCGACATCGGATTGACTGTGATGCAGCGCTTTGCGGAGGCCTGCGCCGAGTTTGGAACGGTGGAAAAGCCCGCCAAGCTGGAAGGCCGCCAGATGCTGATGTTTATCGCCCCGAAAAAATAAATCTGATCTTGTTTATAAAAAGCCTTGAGCTTTTGAAGGAAGGAGCAGCAACCATGCCGAAAATCAAATCCCATTCCGGCGCCAAAAAGCGTGTTATGGTCACCAAGACCGGAAAAGTCAAGCTGAACAGCATGAACCGTCGTCACGATATCAAGGGCTGTAAGTCTACCAAGCGGAAGCGTCATCTCCGCAAGGCTTTCTATGCAGGTAGCACCCTGGCCCCGACGCTGAAGCGTCTGGTCCCGTACAAATAAACCCTGAGGCAGAAGGAGGAATAAGCAATGGCAAGAATTAAGGGCGCGATGATGACGCGCAAGAGAAGAAAAAAGATCATTAAGCTGGCAAAGGGTTATTGGGGCAACAAAAAGAACCACTTCAAGGTAGCCAACGAGCAGGTCATGAAGTCCCTGCGCTACGCTTATGTGGGCCGCAAGCTGAAGAAGCGCGATTTCCGCCGTCTGTGGATCTCCCGCATCAACGCCGCCTGCAAGATGAACGGCATCAACTACAGCCGCTTTATGAATGGTCTGAAGAAGGCCGGCATCGAGCTGAACCGCAAGATGCTCGCCGAGATCGCCGTGGCCGACAAGACCGCCTTCACCGCTCTGGTGGAAAAGGCCAAGGCCGCTCTGTAAAAAAGACTGATCGCCGCGGGGCTTTCCCGCGGCGATTTTTTACATATCGGAAAGGAGCCTTTATGAAGCTATTGGTGAGCGCCTGTCTGCTGGGGCTTTGCTGCCGCTACGATGGCTGCGCCAAGCCCAACGCCGCCGTTTTGGCCCTGCGGGAGGGGCATACGCTGGTCCCCGTCTGCCCGGAGCAGCTGGGCGGCCTGTCCACGCCTCGTGTCCCGGCGGAGCGCAGGGGAGACCGGGTGGTGACCCGGGACGGCCGGGATGTGACCGCGGCCTATGAAAGAGGCGCGGCGGAGGCGCTCCGTCTGGCAGAGCTGGTTGGCTGCGATGCCGCCGTCCTGAAGGAGCGCAGCCCTGCCTGCGGCAGCGGCCGGATCTACGATGGCAGCTTTTCCAAAACGCTGATCTCCGGCGATGGCGTGGCCGCTGCCTGCCTGAAGGCCCATGGCATCCCGGTGCTGGGGGAGAGCCAGCTGGAGCGGCTGGAGGAGGGCGAAGCATGAAGCTTTCGGCTCCGGAGCTTCGCCCGCTGCGGCTGCAGGGGCAGCATCTTCTGACGCCGGCGCCCCGGGAAACGGTGTTGGCGGAGCTCTGCGGGCTGCAGGCCCAGCTTTATCCCTGCGCGCTCCATGCGCTGCGGCTGCGCAGCGGCGATCTGCCCGCGGAGCTTCCGGCGGTGCGCACCTGGACGCTGCGGGGCACGCTGCATCTGATCCGGGAAGCAGATCTGCCGCTTCTGATCCATCGGCGCGGCGCTCCGGAGGAGGTCTGTGCCTTTGAGACCTATGCGTTTCTCTGCGCCCATGGGCGGCCGCTGCCGCCGGTGCGGGCGGCCTTTTTTGCGCAGACGGTCTACGACGCGCTGGCCGCCGGCCCGCAGACACGGGAGGACCTGCGGCAGCTCTGCCGGCAGCGGGGCATGACCCCGGCGGAGGAAGCGCATGTATTTCATGCCTGGGGCGGCGTGATCCGCCAGCTTTCCGAGATGGGGCTGATCTGCGGCACGGCGGAAAAAGACCGCCGATACCGCCGGTGCGGGGACTTTGTCCCGCTGCCTCGGACGGATGCGCGGCGGCTGCTTCTGGAGCGCTATCTGCGACACTATGGACCGGCGTCGCTGGCGGATATGGCCTATTTTTTCCGCTGGCCCCAGCGGGAGCTGAAGGCGCTGTTGGCGGAGCTTCCGGCGGAGCAGCACCGGCTGGAAGGAGAGACTCTGTTTTCTCTGGGCCTGTCTGCGCCGGTCCAGACGCTGCCGCCCTGCCGGCTGCTGGCGGGCTTCGATCCGCTGATGCTGGGCTATGAAAAGCGGCACAGCTGCTTTCTGCCGCCGGAATATCTGCGGGGGATCTTTAACCTCACCGGCATGGTCTTTCCGGCGCTGCTGATACAGGGCGTGACGGCGGGCCGGTGGAAGCTGCAGCCAAGGGCGCTGCAGCTGACGGCGTTTCGCCAGCTGAACGCCCGGGAGCGGGAGGCCGTCCGGGAGGAAGCAGACCGGCTCTTTCCCGGCCTTGCGGTAGAGCTGGAGCAGGTGTGACCAAAAAGCGCGGAACGCCTTGCTGCCCGCAGGGGCAGCGCATAGAAGCAAGGATAGCAAACAGCAGGGGCGCGATTTGTCGCGCCCCTGCCATATTTTTTTATTCCTTTTCCTCCGGCTGCGCGGAAGCCTGCGTCTCTGCCGGCTGTGCAGAGGCGGCTTTTGCCCTTCTGCGGCTGGGACGGGGAGACTCCTGTCCACGATGCTCCCGCCGGCGGCGGAAGGAACGGCGGAGCAGCAGGATCACGGCCGCCGCGACGGCGAAGAAGATCAGCCATCCGGCCCAGCCCCGGGCAAAGCTCAAGGCCAGATCCTGCAGATCGTCCACGAAATAGCCGGTACCTGCCCGGAAGGCCGCGCCCAGCTTGGCCCAGAAGCCGATGGCAGGCTCCTCGGCGGCCGTCACCTTATAGACCTCCCGCAGCTCCACATTGACGGTGGAATAGCCCACCAGCGAATCATAATGCCGCAGGGTCCCGGTAAGCTGCTCGATGACCAGCTCCGTTTCGGAGATGGCGCTTTCCAGCGTGATGATGTCCTCCATGCTTTCCGCCTTGGCCAGCAGCTCCTGGAGCCGGGTCAGCTTGGTGCGCTGAGTGGCCAGACGGGATTCGCTGTCGTAATAGCGCTCGCTCACATCCTCGCCGCTGCGCCGGATATCCCGCAGGGTGCAGAGCTCCCCGGCCTGCTGACAGAAGGGGGAAAACTCCTCTGCCGTGACGCGGAAGGTATAGGCGGCCTCCCGATAGCTGTTGTAATTATAGAGCTGGCTGCTTTCCACCCAGCCGCCGCAGTCCTGCACCAGCTGGCTCAGCTGTTGCACCGCCTGGTCAAATTCCGTGGTCTCCAGCGTCAGACTGGCGGAATAGATCATCTTAACGCCCTCGGGCAGAGCGGCGCTCATGGGGTCGGGGGCGTCGCCGTCTGTGCCGCTGTAGCCCGATTCCTGGGACTCAGGAGCGTAGGGCATGCTGCTTTTCGTGTTCCAGCTGTCGTTGGAGGACGTGTTGGAATCGTAATACAGGTCGCCGGCAAAGCTCTGCGTGCTTTTGTTGGAGGACGAGGCTCCGCAGCCGGCCACCAGCAGCGCCAGCAGCAGGGCCAGGGCCGCGCGGCACCATGCGCCATAGTTCTTCATGGGAAAGCACCTCTCTTTTTGTCGTTTGTCCTGTTAGACCGGGAAAAGACAGAAAAGTTCCGCCTTCTGCCAAAAAAGCGCTCCGCTTTTTGCGGAGCGCACAGGGATCGGGAAATGACAAAGCGCCAATGGAAGCGGGCGCGCCCGTCAGGATTCAAAGGAGACCTCGATGCTGCCCACATCCACCGAAAGCGTCAGAGGGATATCGCCCTCGGTGTGCTCCGGCAGGGAGCTTTGGCCCAGGGATACGGAGCAGCTGATGGCATAGTCGCTCATGCTGCCCTCCAGCCAGCCATCGATGCTGCCCACATCGCAGGTCAGGTCGATGGGGCCGCCCGTCAGCAGCCGGGAGAGGGAAATGTTGCCGCAGCTGGCATAGGCGGAAAGGCCGTTTTTCACGGTGGTCTCCGAAAGATAGATGTTGCCTGCGTCGCAGGTCACCTGGGCGGAGGAGAGCGTCAGCCCAAACAGCTCCACATTTCCGGCGCCGCAATAGGCGTCCAGCTCCGTCCCCTTGGGCAGAAAGATGGTCACGCCGGTGGATTCGCGGACGGCGAGGTCGTCTACGCTTTGCACCCGCAGGGTGCCATCCTCCTCCAGAAACGCCTCCACGCTGCCGTCCTCCGGCAGGGAAACATAGAACACCCCGTCATCGCTGGACTGCAGCGACAGCGACTGGGCAGAAAGCGAGACGGAAAGCAGGGAGACCTGCGCCTTCGACCAGCTGTAGGTGCCCACGGAGACGGATTCCTGCGTGACGATGCTTTCTGCGTCATCCGTATCCGGCGCGGCGGCAGGCGTAACGATGGAATCCACCAGCTCGGCGGCGTCAATACTGACAGGGCCGCGCAGCAGCAGGGAACTGACGGCCAGGATGCCCCCTGTAATGCCCACGGCAATGAGCACGCAGGCCGCGATCAGCATGCCTTTTGGGGGCCTTTTGGCGGACCGTGCCGCTGGGGGATGAGGCTCCGTCCGGTAAGCCTCCGGCAGCGTGGAGCGGATCTCCCGCAGCAGAGCCTCCGGCTCGCCCAGCGCATGAATGGCCTCCGCCTCGCTCATGCCGTCCTCCAACCGCTCATCGATGGCGCTGGCATAAAAGCCCGCCACCCGGTCCAGCTCCTGCTGGGGAACGTCAGAGAGCCGGCTGCGCAGCCAGGCGATAAACTCGTGCTTATTCATGATCTTCACCTCTGATATAATGATAGGCCTGCAGGACCTCGTCCCATTCCTGCAGAAAATCCTCGATGCGTCCGCGTCCCTTGTCGGTCAGATGATAATACTTCCGGAGCCGGCTGTTGTGCTCCACGGAGTATTCCGTCACATATCCGGCGGCGCCGCAGCGCTTCAGGATGGGGTAGAGCGTGGATTCCGAGAGCGTCACCCAGGGGGCCAGATCCTTGATGATCTGATAACCGTAGGAATCCTGCCGGTGCAGCGCCTTGAGAACGCAGACCTCCAGGATCCCGCGCTTCAGCTGAGCATCCATTTCAACACCTCCTGTCGCAATATACTATACATCACATAGTACAATGTGTCAAGAGGTAAAAACAAAAATCCCGGCCACTGGCCGGGAAAAGGCTTATTTCTGCGATCCGTCCGGGAGCTGCTCCGGCTCCAGCGTCAGGGAAATGGGTGCATCCTGTCCCAACGCGGCGTCGGCGTCCTGCCGGGCGCGCTGCCGGGCCTGGTCCAGCCGCTTTTGCTGCTCCTCCTGCCGGACGCAGTCCCGGGTCTGACGCATGGTCTGCTCCACGGCCTGCTCCAGCGCGGCCTGCTTGTCCTGCTGGGCCTGGGCCTCCGCACGGGCCAGCTTCTTTCGGGCGGCGCGGTTTTTCATGCCGTTGAACAGCAGCAGCAGGATCGCCATTAGCACCACGCCCAGCCCCGCCCATCCGGCGGGACGGATCCGGAAAAAGTCCCGGATGGTAAAGAACTCCCGATACATTCCGTAAAAATAAAGCCCAACGCCGCCGGCCAGGGCCAGGATCGCGCCGGCCAGGGCAGCGCCGCCCCGAAGTCTATGGCTCTTCCGCAGGACAAAAAAGCGAAGCAGCAGCGCCAGCGCCGCCAGAAACAGGGCAGGCGACTGACAGCAGAGAATATCGTAAAAGCGTTCCATCGGTGGGATCTTCCTTTCCTTGTGCAGGTCGCTATCTGCCAGTTTAGCCCGCTCCGGAGAAAAAAGCAAGAGGAAGGGGCGGCGGAGAGAAAAAATTTACGATTTTCTGGCGGAAATCGCCGGAAACGGGGATTTTTGTCTTGACAATCCGGCCGATATACGGTATCATATGTAATTGTGTAAAGCAAATATACTTTACAGAAAGAGGGGAAAGAGATGAAAAGCGACACCTTCCATATGTCCATGCTGTTTGATTTTTACGGCGACCTGCTGACGGAAAAGCAGAAGGAGCTTTTTGACCTTTATTATAATGAGGATCTTTCCCTGACGGAGATCTCCGAGCATGCCGGCATTTCCCGCCAGGGCGTGCGTGACGCCATCGTCCGTGCGGAGACCATCCTGCGGGACACGGAAGACAAGCTGGGCCTGGTGAAGAAATATTCCGGCTATGAGAGCCGCCTGGAGGAGATCCGCCAGGCCGCCGCATATATCGCCCAGGTGAACGCCGGTCTGCGCAATTTTGAGATTGCCAAAAATGTAGACCGCATCCTGAAGCTGACGGAAGAGATGAACTGAGGAAGGAGCTGCCATGGCGTTTGAGGGCTTGAGCGAAAAGCTCAACAATGTATTCAAAAAGCTGCGTTCCAAGGGCCGGCTCAGCGAAAATGATGTGAAGGAGGCCATGCGCGAGGTCAAGCTCGCGCTGCTGGAGGCCGATGTCAATTTCAAGGTCGTCCGGAAGTTCGTCAGCGATGTGACGGAAAAGGCCATCGGCGCAGACATTCTGGAGAGCCTGACTCCGGCGCAGCAGGTGGTCAAGATCGTCAACGATGAGCTGTGCGCCCTGATGGGCGGCAGCCAGAGCCGGGTCCATATGGCCAACCGCCCGCCCACGGTGATCATGTTCGTGGGCCTGCAGGGCGCTGGTAAGACCACCAATATCGCCAAGCTGGCCGGCTACTTCAAAAAGAAGGAAGGCCGCCGTCCGCTGTTGTGCGCCTGCGACGTTTACCGTCCCGCCGCCATCCAGCAGCTGAAGGTGGTGGGCGGTCAGCTGAACATCCCGGTCTATGAGGAGGGTCAGGGAGATCCGGTGCAGATCGCGCAGAACGCCTTTGCTCATGCCAGGGAGCATGGCAATGATATGCTCTTTATCGATACCGCCGGCCGTCTGCACATCGATGAGGTGCTGATGGACGAGCTGAAGAATATCAAGGCCGCCGTCAAGCCCCACGAGATCATGCTGGTGGTAGACGGCATGACCGGTCAGGATGCCGTCAACGCGGCCACGGCCTTCAACGACGCGCTGGGCATCGATTCCGTATTGATGACCAAGCTGGACGGCGATGCCCGCGGCGGCGCGGCCCTTTCCATCCGGGCCGTCACCGGCAAGCCCATCAAGTTCGTGGGCATGGGTGAAAAGCTGGACGCCATCGAGCCCTTCTACCCTGACCGGATGGCCTCCCGTATTCTGGGCATGGGCGATGTGCTCACGCTGGTGGAAAAGGCGCAGGACGCCTTTGACGAAAAGCAGGCGGCTCAGCTGGAAGCCAAGATGCGCAAGGGCAAGATGACCCTGACGGACTTTCTGGACCAGCTGAAGCAGCTGAAGAACATGGGCAATATGCAGGATCTGATGGGCATGATCCCCGGCATGGACCGGAAAGCGCTGGCCAACGCAAAGATCGACGAAAAGGCCTTTTCCCATCTGGAGGCCATCATCCAGTCTATGACCCCCAAGGAGCGGGACAACCCGGATATCATCAAATACAGCCGCAAAAAACGCATTGCCGCAGGCTGCGGCCTGAAGATCGAGGATGTGAACCGCCTGCTGAAGCAGTTTGATCAGATGCAGCAGATGATGAAGCGCTTCTCCGGCCCGGGCGCTGCAAAAAAGATGAAGCGCAGCGGCTTTAAGTTCCCCTATTGATTTTGTGAGTAAAAACTCAAAATAGATCGAAAACATTATGGAGGTGAAAAGCAGTATGGTTAAAATCAGACTGAGAAGAATGGGCGCCAAGAAGGCTCCTTTCTATCGCATCGTGGTGGCGGATTCCCGCTATCCCCGCGACGGCCGCTTCATCGAGGAGCTGGGCACCTATAATCCCCTGAAGGAGCCTGCCGAGATCACGGTCAACGCCGAGAGCGCCAAGAAGTGGATCGCCGACGGCGCACAGCCCACCGATACCGTCCGCATCCTGCTCAAAAAGGCTGGGGTCCTGTAAGCTATGGACACTACCGGCGTCAAAGAGATGCTGACCTATGTTGCCGGCAGCCTGGTGATCCATCCGGAGGACGTTCGGGTGGAGGTCGAGGAATCCGGCAACGCCATTACTCTGCAGCTCAGCGTGGCGGCGGAGGATATGGGCCGCGTCATTGGCCGCAACGGCCGGATCGCGAAAGAGATCCGGACCCTGATCAAGGCCATGGGCCAGCGGGAGAACAAGAACGTTTCGGTCGTCATCTTGGATTGAACGGAAGATCCCCGAGAAGCCGGGGATCCAAAAAATATGGCTTTTCAAAAGCGCGGCAGGAGCGAGAGCTTTCCTGCCGCGTTTCTGTATAAAAAGGAAGGAAAGACTAACTTTTTGGCTGCTGTTTTTCTGGAAAACCGAAGAAAATGCAAAAAATATGCGATGCTTTTGCAGAGAATTGCGCTTATTTCCGTTTTTGCCTGAATGATGGAGAAAAGATTGCAAAAGGAAAAAGAAAGGAGTATAATAGGAAACATCAACAATTATGCTGTGACTTTTCTGGTGAAAAACGCGGCTGTAACAGATGTCCGGACTTCGGTCCCGGGAGGAGGAACCAATATGAATCAGACAACGAAAACCATTACACGGACGGCTGCGCTGCTGGCGCTGCTGGTGATCCTGCAGACTGCGACCAAGGCGGCGGGGCAGATCGTTACCGGCTCCTGCGTCAACTGCGTTTTGGCGGTGGGCGCGCTGATGCTGCCGCTGGGCGGCAGCCTGGTGCTGGCGGCAGCCTCGCCCTTCCTGGCCTTTTTGCTGGGCGTTGGGCCCAAGCTGCTGGCCATCGTCCCCGCCATCGCCGTGGGCAATCTCGTCTATGTGCTGGCGCTTTCCCTGCTGCTGCGCAAAAAGGAGCGCGCGGGCCTGCCGGCGCGGCTGGGCGGCCTGGCGGCGGCCTCTGCTGCCAAGTTCCTGACCCTCTACCTGCTGGTGGTGCAGCTGCTCTGCCGGGTGCTGACGCTGGCGGAAAAGCAGGTCCAGACCTTCACCGCCATGTTCTCCTGGCCCCAGCTGATCACGGCCCTCATCGGCGGCGCGCTGGCGCTGGCGGTGGCGCCTCTGCTGAAAAAGGCACAGAAATAAGTTTTCCGGCTGCGAAAAAAGCGCCGAAAAGCGACAGAATATCTCCGGCATTTCCGGTAAAATAGGCTGCGGACAGGCTTTGTCCGCAGCCTTGATTTTTTGATCTGAAGCCAAAAAGGGGGATCATCTATGGATATGCAATACGCCCTGCGGGAGGGCGTGCTCACCGTGCGGCTGTTCGGCGAGCTGGGACACCACGAGGCCATCGAGGGCATGGCGCAGCTGGCCGCGCTGGTGGAGGACCTGCTGCCCGGCGGCTTTGTGCTGGAGCTTTCCGGCCTGGATTTTATGGACAGCTCCGGCATCGCCGTCATTCTGCAGACTGCTCGCAAATGCCGCGCCTGCGGCAGCCGCTTTGCCGTGCGGGGAACGCCGCTCCAGGCCAAACGCGTGCTCACCGCCGCGGGCATCCAGCGGCTGGTGGATCTGGAATAAGGGAGGGGAAACGCCATGAAACAGCAGATGATCAATGAAATGACCCTGCGCTTCGTCAGCCGCAGCGCCAATGAGGCCTTTGCCCGGGCGGCAGCGGCGGCCTTTGTTGCCCAGCTGGATCCCACGGTGGAGCAGGTCTATGATATCAAAACGGCGGTCTCGGAGGCCGTTACCAACGCCATCGTCCACGGCTACCGGGATACGCTGGGCACGATCACCATGCGGGTGCGGCTGTTTGCGCCGGCGGCAGTGGAGATCGTCATCCGGGATCAGGGCTGCGGCATCGCCGATGTGGCCCAGGCCCGGGAGCCCCTGTTCACCACCGGCGGGACAGATCGCTCCGGCATGGGCTTCACCATCATGGAGAGCTTTATGGATCGGCTCACCGTTCGCTCCAAGCCGGGAAAGGGCACGGCTGTCACCCTGCGCAAGACGCTGGAGCCCCGGAAGCAGGCGTGAGGGAGGAGCTGCGCCGGCAGATCGCTCTGGCCCAGCAGGGAGACCGGGCCGCGCTGGACCGGCTGACCCGGAGCAATTTGCCGCTGGTCCACAGCATCGTCCGGCGCTTTGCCGGCCGGGGCGAGGCGGAGGATCTGTTTCAGCTGGGCTGCATCGGACTGATCAAGGCCATCCGGGATTTTGATCTGACCCGGCCGGTGGAGCTTTCCACCTATGCCGTCCCAAAGATCGCCGGAGAGATGCGCCGCTTTCTGCGGGACGACGGACCCATCAAGGTGAGCCGCACGATAAAGGAGCACGCTGCCGCCGTCCAGCGAGCGAAGCAGGCGCTTTGCGCCAAGACGGGGGAAAGCCCGCACCTGAGCCAGCTCTGCCAGGCCACGGGGTTGACGCTGGAGGAGGTGCTGGAGGCGCTGCAGGCCCCTTCGGAATGTCAGTCGCTGGAGGAGACCATGCGGGAGGACGGCGCGCCGCTTCTGGAGCTTTTGCCGGGGGAAAGCCCGGAGGCCGCGTTGGCAGAACGGCTGGATGTGCGGCAGGCGGTGGCGTCGCTGGAGCCGCTGCAGCGGCAGGTGATCCTGCTGCGCTATCTGCGGGATCTGACCCAGCAGAACACTGCCCGGATCCTGGGCGTGACCCAGGTCCAGGTGAGCCGGCTGGAAAAGCGGGCCATTGCCCGGCTGCGGGAAACGCTGACATAAACAGAAACTGCGCTTATTGCAAGGATCATACACGAGCAAAAACGCCGCCCGGCGATTTGACCGGGCGGCGCTGCGCTTATTTCTTTTTCTCTGGGAGCAGGAAGATGAAGATCAGACTGCTGATCAGCAGCAGGTAGGGGTAGAAAAGATAGGGCATAATATCGAAGGCGGAGACCGTCTCTCCCAGAGACGCCGCGCCGGTGATGGCCACCAGCATCTGCGCGCCGTAGGGGATAACGCCCTGGAAAATACAGGAGAAGGTATCCAGGATGGACGCCGTCTTTCTGGGCGAGACGCCATATTCCTGCGCCATTTCCCGGGCAATGGGATTGGCCATGACGATGGCCACGGTGTTGTTGGCAGTGGCGATGTCCATTGCGCCCACCAGCAGGCCCATGCCCAGCTGGCCGCCCTTTTTGCCCCGGAAGATCCGCTTGATGGCGCCCAGCAGCGCGTCAAAGCCGCCGTATTCCCGGATCAGAGCGCACATGGCCGCCACCAGAATGGCCACGGTAGCCGTTTCATACATCCCGGTGATGCCGTCGCCGGCGCTGCCCAGCAGGGAAAAGAAGGAATCGTGGGCGCCGGTGGCCAGAGAGATGATGCTGCCGGAGACGATCCCCCCGATGAGCACCACAAAGACATTGATGCCGATGACGCCGCCGATGAGCACCAGCACATAGGGCAGCACCTGCAGCAGGTTATAATCGCCCAAAACCAGCGTGGGCGTCTTCCCCAGGGTCAGAGCCAGGATCACGCCCAGCGTCGCCAGCGCGGCCGGCAGCGCGATCCAGAAGTTCTCCCGGAACTTATCCTTCATCTGACAGCCCTGGCCGTTGCAGGCGGCGATGGTGGTGTCGGAAATAAAGGAGAGATTGTCGCCAAACATGGAGCCGCCCATGACGGCGCCGATGCACAGGGGGACGCTGTAGCCGCTGGCCAGCGCCACCTCCACGGCGATGGGGACGATCAGCGTGATGGTGCCCACGCTGGTGCCCATGGCGGTGGAAACGAAGCAGGCGATGACGAAGATCATGGCCACGGCCAGCCTTGCGGGCACGATGCTCAGCAGAAAGTAGGCCACGCTCTGCGCGCCGCTGCGGCCCACGATGGCGGAAAAGATGCCGGCGGTAAAGAAGATCAGGACCATGATGATGATATTTTTATCCCCCACGCCCCGGCCCATGATCTCCGTTTTCCGATCAAAGCTCAGGCTGGGATTCTGCAGACAGGCCACAAGGATGGCCGCCAGAAAGGCCACGATGATGGGGATGTTGTAAAAGCCCATGGAGATCTTGAGCACATACTCAAAGGTGATGCCCAGACCAAGATAGATCACCAGAAAGACGCCGATGGGCAGCAGCGCCTTGAAATTTCCCTTTTTCATGCAGGGGTTCCTCCTCGTTTTTTGAAAATAGAGAGAGAACGGGCAAAAAGAAACCCCCGTCCCTCCCGCCAAGTGGGGAATAAGGACGGGAGCCTGCGGCCCCGTGTTACCACCTTATTTCGCCGGCGTCTCACGGCGCACGGCCTCTGCGGGTGCGGAAGCGCCAGCCTCCAGACCCTGCCGCGATAACGGGCGGACCCCGGCGCAGCCTTACCGGAGGACCCGGCTCGGTGCACGGCTCCGAGACCATGTTCCCTCCCGCTTCCCGCGCCCCGTTTCAGCAGGGACAAGGGCTCTCTGTAGCGATCGGCCAGGGGGTACTCTTCTCTTCACAGCCTTTGGTCAATATGCAAATACAAGACACAGAATAGCACGAAAAAGCCGGCTCTGTCAACCTTTTTTCGCAAAAAACCTGAATATTTTCTCAAAAAACGGATTTTTTATGCTTTCTCCAGAAAATCCAGGAACCGTTGCCACTCATAGCGGCTGAGATAATGCTCTCCCTCTCGGAGGTGGTAGCCGATCATGCCGCCGGAAAGCACCGCACCGGACTTTGGCAGACGGTCTGCCCCCAAAAGCCCCGGCGCGCCCAGCTGCTCCCAAGCGCAGGAGGCCGCAGCGCAGCCCAAAAACTCCGAAAGGGGATCTGCCCAGAAGTCCTGGGCGGCCGATGCCACATAGAGCTTCCGGGGCGCGTTCAGCGCTAGCAGGAAATGCTGGTCGAAGGGGAGCTCCGCTTCCCGGCCCACATAGTCCCGCAGCCGGGGCGCAAAGAAATAGGGGAAGGAATCGCAGATGTCCTCCAGCGTTTCGCCGGTCTTTCCCCGGGTCAGCGCGCCGCCCATGCAGCCGGGCTCGTTGGCCAGGACGGCAAAAAACCGGGGATCCAGTCCGGAGGCCAGCAGCGCCGCCTTGCCCATGCGGGAATGGCCCGCCACGGCGATCCTGCGGTGGTCGATGTCCGGCAGCGTCCGCAGATGGTCCAGCACCCGCATGGCGGCCCAGGCCCAGAGGATCAGCTTGCCGGAGGCGTCGGGCCGGCTCCGGTCCACATCCAATACGGCGGCCAGACCGGAGCGGAAGTCGCTGTTGTCGGCGGTCACGTCGCTGTAGCAAAAGGAGGCCACCGCATAGCCCCGATCCGTCAGCTCCTCCACCGGCAGATATTTGTCCGGGAAATTGGGACGGAAGCTGATAAAGACGATGGCGGGGCAGGGGCTTTCCTGCCGGGGAATGGCCAGCGAGACCGGAAAGGAGACCTGTCCGCCCGGCAGGGTGCAGCTCAGCCGGAGCTGCCGCAGCGGAGCCTTGCCTGCGCAGAAGCGCTCCTCCAGCGCAAGCTCCTGGGCGTGCAGCTGCAGAGGCGGCGGCGGAAGCTGGCCATAGGCCTCCTGACAAAGCAGCCGGGAAAGCTCCCGATGCCTCTGCCACCAGCCGGTGGCAGAGGACGGAAAGTCCACGGCGGGCAGCTGCCGGGCGTCCAGAAGTTCCTGCAGGGTCATAGCGGTCCCTCCCATGAAAAGATCAGTACGGTCCAATAAAAATTCAAACCTTATTGTACCAGAAACAAGGGGAATTGCAATAGAAAACCGGCAAAAAATCAGCCCAAACAAATGGGCAGCGCCAGCTTCAGCGCTTCGTCGAAGAAGGCCCAGTTGTGCATCCCGCCGGGAACCTCTCTGCCGGAGGCGTCCCAGCCAAGCGCCCGGAGCGCCTGTGGGAAGCTGCGGTTGGTCTCTGCAAAAAGGTCCTTTTCGCCCCAGCAGGTAAAGATCCGGGGCTTTTTGCCGGCGGAAGCGTTCTTTTCCGCCAGCAGGAGCAGGTCGTTTTCCGTCCGATGGCTCTCGCCGGGGCCAAAGGCGGCGTCAAAATCCGTCTGCAGACGGCTGCCGAAGATGCGCCGGAAGGCGTCGCCGTCGGTGCCGTCCCGCCAGGCGGGGCGGAGATAATCCTGCAGATCCAGACAGCAGGGAGAAAAGGCTCCGCAGGCGGCATAGCGCTCCGGAAAGGTCAGAGCGGCCTTCAGCGCGCCGTAGCCGCCCATGGAAGCGCCGAGGATATAGGTATCCTCCGGGGCGGAGGACACCCGGAACAGATCGGCCACGGCCCTTGGAAGCTCCTCCGTCAGCCAGGTGAAATACCGCCCGCCCACGGCCATGTCCGCGTAAAAGCTCCGCTGGCCGTCCGGCAGGACGAACAGACAGTCATAGTCCCGGCAGAGGTCCGGCAAAACGGTGTAATAGAGAAAATCGTCATACCGTCCCTGCAGGCCGTGGAGCAGATAGGCCACCTTCCGGGGCCGGGGGGAGGGGCGGTTTGCGCAGACCAGCGCCGCGCCGGTCTCCATATCCAGCGCGGTGGAATAAAAGCTGCCCTGTAGGATCATGGATCTCCTTCCTTTCCCGCCTCACTGCCCGCCGCCTACATCCTGCCCCTGATCGCAGGTGTAGAGCCAGCAGACGGCGTCGCCGTCCTGCAGCGCAAACAGGCTGCAGCCGTAGTTTGGAAAGCTGCCGTTGACGGAATACATCCAGCCGGAGAGCGCGCCGCAGTCAAACTCATACAGATTGCCGATGCCCTCGATATACACGGTCTGATAAAGCGGCGACTGGGTATATTCCAGATGGAGCTTGTGCTCCTTCGTTACCCGCAGCAAAACATCAAAGACCGTCTCGCCCGCCGTGAACTCCACTGTGGTCTCCGGCAGCAGGATCCCGTCCTCCGGGACAAGCTCTGCCTTGTCCGGATCCAGCAGCTCCATGTTTTCCAGAATGCTGGCGCAGGAGATGCGCACTGTGCAGGTGAGGGCGGCCGGGGCCTCCGGCGTGTCCGGCGCTTTTGGCGCTTCCTCCGGCGCGGCAGGCTCCTCCGGGAGAGAGGGCGCGTCATCGGGCTGGACCTCCGGCTCCTGCGACGGGGGATTCGCATCCTGTTCGGGCGACGCCGGCGCTTCCGGCGTTTCGGGTGCTACCGGCGTTTCAGGTGCTTCCGGCATCTCCGGCGCCTCTGCGGAGGGCGTGTCCGGTTGGGGCGTCACGATGGGGGCGGGAGCGTCTGTCTGCGCGTTTTGACCGCAGCCTCCCAGACAAAATAGCAGCAGGGCGGCCGCCAGAAGAGCCGCCGGAAAGCGGGAAAAGCGCCCTTTGAAAGCTCTGTTCATGCTGTTACGCCTTTCTCATTTGCGCCAGCGCCCAGAGCAGCTGGGCGGCCTCGCCCCGCAGCAGGGTCAGCGTGCCGTCCGCAGCCTCCGGCCAGAGCCAGAGACCGGCCTCCCGGCACCAGGCAAGGCTTTCCGCCCAGGAACGCGCTTCGCCGTCCTGCTGCTCCGAGACCAGACCCATGGCCCGGGCGGTGCGGTAAAGCATCACGGCGCCCTCCTCCCGGGTCACCTGCCGCAGCGGGGCAAACTGCCCGGCGGAGACCCCCTGGGTGACGCCAGCCTCCGCGGCGGCGCAGAGATAGCCGCCATACCAGCTGGACTGGGCAACATCGTCGAACCGATCTGTCCAGCGGGGCGTCAGCCCCAGCAGCTTGACCGCCATGGTGCAGAACGCCGCCCGGTCCAGCGGCGCGTCAGGGCGGAAGGTCCCGTCGCCCATGCCGGAGATCACGCCAAGCGCCGTCAGCTCCTCCACCGCCTGCCGGGCAGGGTGGCCGCTGAGCTCCGGAAAGCGGGCGCATACCTCCGTCATGGCATACAGGCTGCCCCGGCCCTCCTGCCGCCGGTGAAGGGCGGCCAGCGCCAGCAGGCCCTGTTCACAGGAGACGATGGCGATGCTTTGGTCGGGCTGCGCCGTGTGGACAAAGCCCTGACCCTGCCGCCAGAAGGAAAGCAGCGCTTCCGTCACGGTGCGGCCGTTTTTCACAAAGCGCGGATCGTCGAAGGGAAGCCCCCAGGCGTCCAGCGCAAGGATCACCTGGGCGGCAGATTCGCTGCATTCCACGCCGTAGGAGGCGAAGCCGCCGCTGCTTTGCTGCAGGGCGGAAAGCCGGGCAAAGGCCCGCTCCGCCGCCTGCGCGACGGTCTCCTGCGCGGCATAAGGGGCCAGCGACTGGAGCACCATGGCCGTCACATCCGGATCGGCCACCACGCCGGACAGGGCAAAGCCGCCGCCCTCCAGCTCCTGCGCCAGAAGATGGTCCACATATTGCTGCCGCAGTCCCTCCGGGGCCTCATAGCCGCCGCTGTCCAGCGCCAGCAGGGCAAAGGCTGCGCCGGTGATCCCCTGCCGGGAAACGGCGTCGAAGGAAAACAGGGGAGACAGCACATCATAGCCGCCCACGCTGCGGGGATCCTGTCCCAGCGCCGTCAGGACCAGCACGACCCGGGAATATTCCGTATATTTCCGCTGGTGGAGGACGCCCTTTTTCTCCGCGATATAGGCCGCGGCTCGGGCGAGATAGCCGTCGTAATAAGCCCGCTCCACCGGCAGGCCGCTTCTGGCCAGACCGAGCACCGTCCAGTCTCCGCCAAGGCTGGAGACGGTGGGCTCCGCCACCAGCGCATGAAGATAGCGGGCGGTATCCTGCAGGGCGTCCTCCGCCGTGGGTTTTGTCTCCGCTGCAGAAGGAAAGGCCGCGGCCGCCAGCAGAAGCAGCGCCAGCAGCAGGGCAGAAAGCCGTTGTTTCAGCATGAAAGTCCCTCCTCAAAAGAGATTCATTTTTTATTATACCAAAATATAAGGGGAAATCAACTGCTTGCAAAGGAAGGGGGAAGGGTGTATAGTAAAAAGACCATGGAAAGGGAAGGGGATGCTCTGATGAAAATTCACGGGCTGCAGAAGGTGACGCTGCTGGATTTTCCCGGCAGGGTGGCCTGTACGGTCTTTTTGGGCGGCTGCGACCTGCGCTGCCCCTTCTGCCATAACAGCGGACTGCTCAGCGCCTCCGCGCCGGCGGAGCTGGACGGGGAAGCGCTGCTGGCCTTTTTGAAAAAGCGCCGGGGCCTGCTGGACGGCGTGGCCTTCACCGGCGGCGAGCCGCTGCTGCGGCCGGAGCTGCCGGCGCTGCTGGAGCAGGTAAAGGCGCTGGGCTATGCGGTGAAGCTGGACACCAACGGGTTCCATCCCCGGGCGCTGGAGGCGGTGATCCGGGCGGGCCTGGTGGATTATGCGGCCATGGACATCAAAAACAGTCCCTCCCGCTACGCGGAGACTTGCGGCCTGGCGCAGGTGGATCTGGAGGCGGTGCGCAGCAGCGCGGCGCTGCTGCTGGCGGGGGAGACGGACTATGAGTTTCGCACCACGGCGGTGGCGGAATTGCACGACGACCGATCCTTTGCAGACATCGGGCGCTGGATCCGGGGCGCGCGGCGCTACGCCATCCAGTGTTTTACCGACCGGGAGACGGTGCTGCGTCCCGGGCTCCATGCGCCGGAAAAGGCTGCGCTGCGCCGCTGGGCGGAGTTGGTCCGGCCCTATGTGGGAGAGGTCCTGCTGCGGGGCGTGGACTGAGCACGCCGCACCCCCTGACATTGCCGGAGATGACAAAAAGCATCTCCGTTTTTTGCGCGATATTTACAAGATATAGGTTTTGCCGGATTTTTAGCACACAAGATATTGACGAAAGCGGCCGAACATGGTATGATGCATTTGGCCGCACGGATCCTTTTGAAGGGGCGGGAGCTTGTCAGCGCCTGAGCTTCCGGCGGTCGCGGGAAATCGTCGGTTTATTAAAAATTCAAATAGAAAATCGGAGGATCAGCCATGTACCGAGTCGTAAAGCGCGACGGAAAGATCGCAGAATTTGACATCCGCAAGATCAGCGCGGCCCTGACCAAGGCGTTCGACGCCCTGCAGAAGCAGTACCATCCCAGCGTGATCGATATGCTGGCCCTGCGGGTCACCGCAGACTTTGAAGGCAAGATCAAGGACGATCTCATCGCCGTGGAGGACATTCAGGACAGCGCGGAGAAGGTCCTTTCCGAGGCGGGCTATGCCGATGTGAGCAAGGCCTATATTCTTTACCGCAAGCAGCGGGAAAAGATCCGCAACGTGGGCTCCACGCTGCTGAACTATAAGGATCTGGTGGACAATTATCTGCAGATCAACGACTGGCGCGTCAAGGAAAACTCCACGGTCACCTATTCCGTGGGCGGCCTGATCCTGTCCAACTCCGGCGCGATCACCGCCAATTACTGGCTCAGCGAGGTCTACGACAAGGAGGTGGCCGACGCCCACCGGTCTGCGGCCCTGCATCTCCACGACCTGTCCATGCTCACCGGCTACTGCGCCGGCTGGAGCCTGAAGCAGCTGATCCAGGAGGGCCTGGGCGGCGTTCCGGGAAAGATCACCTCCTCGCCCGCCAGCCATCTCTCCACCCTCTGCAACCAGATGGTGAACTTTTTGGGCATCATGCAGAACGAATGGGCCGGCGCACAGGCGTTCTCCTCCTTTGATACCTTCCTGGCCCCCTTCGTCAAGGTGGACAACCTGACCCAAAAGGAGGTCAAGCAGTGCATCCAGTCCTTCATCTACGGCGTCAACACTCCCTCCCGCTGGGGCACTCAGGCGCCCTTCTCCAACATCACGCTGGACTGGACCGTTCCCCGCGATCTGGAGAATCTGCCGGCCATCGTGGGCGGGAAGGAGATGGACTTCACCTACGGCGACTGCAAGAAGGAAATGGATATGGTGAACAAGGCCTTCATCGACATCATGATCGAGGGCGACGCCAACGGCCGGGGCTTCCAGTATCCCATCCCCACCTATTCCATCACCCGGGACTTTGACTGGAGCGACACGGAGAACAACCGTCTGCTCTTTGAGATGACCGCCAAATACGGCACGCCCTATTTCTCCAACTATATCAATTCCGATATGGAGCCCTCCGACGTGCGCTCCATGTGCTGCCGTCTGCGGCTGGATCTGCGGGAGCTGCGGAAAAAGTCCGGCGGCTTCTTCGGCTCCGGCGAGAGCACCGGCTCCGTGGGCGTGGTCACCATCAACCTGCCCCGCATCGCCTATCTGGCCCGGAACGAGGCGGAGTTTTATGAGCGGCTGGATCAGCTGATGGACATCGCCGCCCGCAGCCTGAAGACCAAGCGCACCGTCATCACCCAGCTGCTGGAGGCGGGGCTCTATCCCTATACCAAGCGTTACCTGGGCACCTTCGCCAACCATTTCTCCACCATCGGCCTGGTGGGCATGAACGAAGCGGGGCTCAACGCCTGCTGGCTCCGGAAGGACCTGACCCACGAGGAGACCCAGCAGTTTGCCAAGGACGTGCTCAATCATATGCGGGAGCGCCTGTCTGACTATCAGGAGGAATACGGCGACCTGTATAACCTGGAGGCCACGCCTGCCGAATCCACCAGCTACCGCTTTGCCAAGCACGATAAGGAGCTTTATCCCGACATCATCACCGCCAACGAGAACGGCACGCCTTATTATACCAATTCCTCCCATCTGCCCGTGGGCTATACGGAGGATATCTTCTCCGCGCTGGACGTGCAGGACGAGCTGCAGACCCTTTACACCTCCGGCACCGTCTTTCACGCCTTCCTGGGCGAAAAGCTCCCCGACTGGAAGGCCGCGGCCAATTTGGTGCGCAAGATCGCGGAGAATTACCGCCTGCCCTATTACACCCTTTCTCCCACCTATTCCGTCTGCCCGGACCATGGCTATCTGGCGGGCGAGGTCCATACCTGCCCCCACTGTGGCCGCAAGACGGAGGTCTACAGCCGCATTACCGGCTATTACCGACCGGTGCAGAACTGGAACGACGGCAAGAGCCAGGAGTTTTTGGATCGGAAGACCTACGACATCGGTCATTCCGTGCTGCGGCACAGCGGCCCCCTGCCGGAGGGCGGCGCAGCGCAGGAGAGCGCCGGTCAGCCCGCCGCGGAAGCTCTTGCGGCGCAGGACCGGAACTATCTCTTCGTGGCCGCCACCTGCCCCAACTGCAGGCTGGCCATGGCCCTGCTGGACAAGGCCGGCGTCCCCTATGAGCGGCTCATTGCCACGGACCATGTGGAGCTGGTGAATCAGTTTGGCGTCAAGCAGGCGCCCACGCTGGTGCTGGCCCGGGAGGAGGGCTTTGAGAAATACAAGGGCGTCTCCGACATCAAGGGTTGGCTTATGGGCGAGAAACAGTAAAGGAAGAAACGCTATGTATGATATCATCGTGGTGGGCGGCGGCGCCGCCGGTATGACGGCGGCGCTTTATGCCCTGCGCAACGGAAAGCGCGTTCTGGTGCTGGAGAAAAACGGCTTCGGCGGGCAGATCGCCTATTCTCCCAAGGTGGAAAATTACCCTGGCTTTCTGCAGATCAGCGGCAGCGAGCTGGCGGAAAAAATGCTGGATCAGATCCTGGACCAGGGGGCGGAGGTGGAGCTGGAAAAGGCCGTCTCCGTGGAGGACCGGGGCGACTGCAAAACCGTCCGGACCGAAGAGGGCGGCGCTTACGACTGCCGCGCCCTGATCCTGGCGCCGGGCGTAAAGCACCGGCTGCTGGGCCTGCCCGGAGAGGATGAGCTGATCGGCAGCGGCATTTCCTTCTGTGCCGTGTGCGACGGCGATTTTTACCGGGATCAGACGGTCTGCGTGGCCGGCGGCGGCAATTCCGCCCTGCAGGAGGCTATTCTGCTGGCGGATAAGTGCCGGGAGGTGATCCTGCTGCAGGATCTGCCGGAGTTCACCGGGGAAAAGCGTCTGCAGGAGCTTTTGTTCCGGCGGCCCAATGTGCGCGCCAGAGTCAATGTGCGCATCGCCGGCCTGGTGCTGGAGGAAGGGCAGCTGGCAGGATTGGAAACGGAGGATCGGATCACCGGCCAGCCCATCTCCGAGGCCTGCAACGGCCTGTTCGTGGCCGTGGGCCTGATCCCGGAAAACGAAGCCTTTGCCGGTCTGGCCAGGCTGGATGATTTTGGTTATTTTGCATCCGATGAGAGCTGCACCACCGCGTCTCCCGGCGTTTTCGTGGCCGGAGACTGCCGCAGCAAGCGGGTCCGGCAGGTGACGACGGCCAACGCCGACGGTGCTGTGGCCGCCATCGCGGCCTGCCGTTATATCGACGGAATGTAACAGAAGCAAAGGAGAGAGCGCATATGGATCCGATCTACGAGATCGAGCTGGAGGATTGCCCGGTGTGCCGGGGCGTTGGCGTTATGCAGGAGGAGCAGGGCTGGTGCGTTTATGTGGCCTGCGCGGATTGCGGCGCAGAGACGGCCCATTCTGCCTACAACACCCCGGAGGAGCGGCTGGAAGCCGCCCGGCAGGCGGCCAGGCTCTGGAATATGGGCAAGGTCATCCACACCGCCGCCAGCGAATAAAGGAAAAAAGAAGAGCAGCGGACAGGGCCTTTCCTGTCCGTTGCTTTTTGAATATGCAGAAAGAAAACCGCCCGGCTTTCGCCGGGCGGTCGAGCCGCAAAGTAATTGACTTACTGCTGCACATCCTCATACACGGAGACCTGCTTGCGGTCGCGGCCGAGTCTTTCGAAGCGGACCGTGCCGTTGGCCAGAGCAAACAGCGTATCATCGCTGCCTCTGCCCACATTGGTACCCGGATGGATCTTTGTGCCGCGCTGCTTGACGAGAATGTTGCCTGCCAGAACGAACTGACCGTCAGCACGCTTCACGCCAAGGCGCTTGGACTCGGAATCGCGGCCGTTTTTCGTAGAGCCGACACCTTTTTTATGAGCCATAATTGCACCTCCGATAGTTTGTGATCACGCGATGGTCTCGATGATGACCTTGGTATAAGGCTGTCTGTGGCCCTGTTTTCTGCGGTAGTTCTTTTTGGGCTTCATCTTGTAGACGATGACCTTCTTCTGCTTGCCGGTCTTCACGACCTTGCCGGAAACCTTGCCGCCCATGGTCAGGGCGCCGTCCTTTTCCACCATCAGCACCTCGAAGTCAACGGCCGCGCCGTCTTCCAGATCCAGCTTTTCCACATAGATCTCGTCACCTTCGGAAACCTTATACTGCTTTCCGCCGGTCTTGATGATTGCGTACATCTCTTTGCACCTCTCCTTCATTTCGGGCTCGCTTTTGGGGTGTGGCCAAAGGCCAGCTTAAGACCCGTTCAATGCGGCTCTTCTATTATACTGACCGATGGCCGGGAAGTCAAGGGGTTTTTGCCGGATCTCTTCCAAAAAACAGAAATGATGGAAGAAAACCGCAGCTTGCGTCCTTCGCCTTGCCAAAAAAAGAGAAATCTGCTATAGTAGGGCCGTAATGTGTAACCTGCGGGCCGGAAAAGGCCGGCCCCGCCGACGCCGAACAGGAGGAACGGGATGGCGAACTTTACCAAGCAGGCCATCAAAAGCTCATTTCTCAAGCTGCTCAACGAAAAACCGCTGAACCGGATCAGCGTCCGGGACATCGTGGAGGACTGCGGCATCAACCGCAATTCCTTTTATTATCATTTTCAGGATATCCCCGCGCTGCTGACGGAGATCATTACCGACGAGACCGACCGGCTCATTGCGGCCTATCCGTCCATCGGCTCGCTGGACGAATGCTTTGCGGTGGCCTTTCGGTTTGCCAAGGACAATCGCCGTGCCATCAGCCATATTTATCATTCCGTCAACTGGGATATTTTTGAGCGCAGCGCCATGAAGCTCTGCGGCTATGTGGTGGAGACCTATCTGGACACCGCCTTTCCCGACCGCCGCCTGCCGCCGGAGGACCGGCAGGTGCTCATCCGCTTTTTGAAGAGCCAGCTCTTCGGCATGAGCGTGGACTGGATCTGCACCGGAATGCAGGATGAGGCGCTGGCGGAGCTGAAGCGTGCGCTGGAGCTTTGCCGACACGGGCCGGGCCGCAGAGGGGAGCTGAGATCATGAGATCTGTCGTACCGATGAAGCTGGCAAAGACCGGCTATATCGTGCTTTCGGCGTTGTTTTGCGTGTTGGGAGCGATGCTGCTTTTTCTGCCGGGGAGCTTTGTGCCCTGGGTCGGCCGCGCCATGGGCGTGGGGCTGATCCTGTTTGGCGCGGTCAAGCTGGCGGGCTATTTTTCCGGAGACCTGTATCGCCTGGCCTTTCAATATGATCTGGCCTTCGGCATCCTGCTCATAGCGCTGGGCGCTGTTGGGCTGGCCAGGCCGGAGAGGACCATGAGCTTTTTCTGTATTCTGCTGGGCATCCCCGTGCTGGCAGACGGCCTGTTCAAGATCCAGATCGCCCTGGATTCCCGCCGCTTCGGCATCCGGAGCTGGCCGTTGATCCTGTTGGCCGCCGTGCTCACCGGCGCGGCCGGCGCGGTGATGATCTTCCTGCCGGATGCAGGCACAAGGCTCCTGACCATGCTGCTGGGCCTGTCGCTGCTGCTGGACGGGGCGCTGAACCTCTGTGTGGCGATCTGCACCGTGAAGATCGTCCCTCACCAGAAGCCGGACACCACGGATGCCATCAATGTAGACTATCGCGAGATCGGAAAGGACTGATTGCAATGCATATGGCAAACGCCATCGTAAATTCTCGTGCGCCGAGGGCGCAAGACGGGGAAGGGCTTGATTTCTCAGACGAAAGCCGCTAAAATGGAAAGCGATGACACCCGCGTCCTGATCGAATGGAAGCCATCGAAGCACAGGAAAACGATTCAATTAAAAGGAGAGATTCCCCATGCGCCTGACCGAGCTCGAGACCTGGTATCTCTGGCTGATGATCTACAGCTTCTGCGGCTGGGTCTATGAATGCATCATTTGTTCTATCGGCCACAAAAAGCTGATCAACCGCGGCTTTCTCAACGGACCCTACTGCCCCATTTACGGCTCCGGCGCAGTGCTGATCCTGCTGGTGCTGGGGCGGCTCAAAAGCCCGGCCGCGCTATTTTTCCTGGGAGCGCTACTGACCTGCTCGCTGGAATATTTCACCTCCTGGCTGATGGAAAAGCTGTTCCACGCCCGCTGGTGGGATTATTCCAAGCGCTTCGGCAATCTCAATGGCCGGGTCTGCCTGTTGGGGGCCACGGTGTTCGGCCTGTTTTCCATGGTGCTGGTGCTGTGGATCCATCCGGCGGTGAAGAGCCTGACGGACCGGATCCCCCAGCCCGCGCTGCATTGGATCGCGGGGCTGCTGCTGGCGGCCTTTGTCAGCGATTATGCGGTGACCCTCCGGGGCCTGCGGGGCACCAGCGGCGTCTTTGCGGAGTATGAGACCATCCTGCGGCAGCGCAGGGCGGAGCTGGAGACCCGCCTGAAGGAGTCTCCCGCTTATGCGGCCCTGCGGGAGCGGCAGGAGGCGGCGGCAGACCGCCTGAAGGAGCTTCCCGGCTACGAGGCCCTGCAGGAGGATTATATGGCGCTGCACAGCCGCCTGAACTTCCAGCAGCGGCGTATGCTCCGGAGCTTCCCCGAGCTGCGGCTGACGGAGCACAACGAGGTGCTCACCGGTCTGCGCCGGGCGCTGGAGCGGGCCAGGGACCATGTGGAAAAGCACAGGCCCGAGACCGTGAAGGACAAAAAATAAATACAGTCGAACCAGTCAAAAACCGCTCCGGCAATGCTTGCCGGGGCGGTTTTCTGTATTGTGGCGGTTCAGTTGGTCTTCAGCAGCAGCACATCCCGGTCCACATTGCCCTGGATGCCCCGGACGGAGCCTGTGGAGGTGTATTGCCAGAGCTGGAAATCATAATAGAAGTCCGGCTGCTCCTGATATTGGGCGAACCAGAGGGGAACATCGGCCAGCCGGCTCAGATCGTAGCGCTTATAGGCCCAGTGCTGGATCACATAGAGCATGGACTGATAGCCTGCCTGGGCAACCCGGTCGCAGAAGGCGCGGGCGCAGGCAGTCAGGGTCTCCTGATCCAGACCGTTGGTGCGGGCGTCCTTGTCGTTGATGTTTTCCCAGTCGTAGACCACCGGCAGCTCCAGCGGGCAGCCGTCCAGCAGCTTCAGCACCAGCTCGGCCTCCTCCAGCGCCTCCTCCGGCGTGATGGCCTGGGAGAAGAAGTAAACGCCCACGGAAAGCCCTTCCTTCTTTGCACCGGCAAGGTTCAGGGAAAACATCTTGTCTTCCTTGACATTTCCCACGGTATAGCCCCGATAGCCGGCACGAAGAATGGCGAATTCCACGCCGTCGCCTGCCACCTGCTTCCAGTCGATGACGCCCTGATGGGCGGAGACATCGATGCCCTGCACTAACCGCAGCCCCTCCTGTCGGGTCTGCATCCGGCCATTTTCCAGATAAAACGATCCAGCTTCATATGTATTCACAGGTACGCCCTCCCAAGCATCCAAAAGTTCATCCCGATAAACGATCTGCGGCTTTTGCTCCGGCTCTGCCGGCGTTTCCGGCGTTTCCGCTTCCGGGTCGCTGCCGGTGGGCGTCTCCGGATGGGCGTCCTTCCAGCGGAGCAGCCGCCAGACGATGGCGCCGATCTGACTGCGGGTCAGCAGGTCCTCCGGCAGATAGCAGAGCACGCCGTCCTGCCGGACGCCCTCCAGGATCCCCTGGTCCGCCAGCGCCAGCAGCGCGCCGTCGGCACAGTCGGCAAAGGGGCTCGTCCCCGCCTCCAGCGGTGCAAGGCCCAGCGCCCGGGCCGCCAAAAGCGCGGTCTCCAGCCGGGTGATGGCCTGATCCAGCGAATGGATCTGCATATCGCTCAGCCAGCCCTGATCCCCGGCGAAACGCAGATAGCCGCCGGCCCAGCCGGTTTCATCGGCCGCCTGCTCCGGCCAGCCGGCCGCCAGCAGGATCAGCTTCAGCGCCATGCCCCAGCTCACCGGATCCTCCGGGCGGAAGGTGCCGTCCGGATAACCGGCGACCACGCCCCGGGCGGTCAGCCCCCGAACATAAAAGGCATACCAGGCATCGGCGGGAATATCCGGGAAGCCGGTCTCTGGCTCCTCCGCCCATGCGGCGCAGGGCAGGAGCAGCAGGATGCATAACAGCAGGGAAACGATGCGAAGCTTTTTCATGGCAGTTCCTTTCTCCGGGAAAACAGTCGGTTTTTGTCAATATAGTTTGGATTATACCACGTTTTTCCCACAGGGAAAACAGGAAGATCCAGGAAAAAGCAAAATTTCAGAAACAAAACGCCGCCGCAGGGGAGGGGGACTCCCTGCGGCGGCAGCGATCCGGGCCTGATCAGCCCTCCAGATCCTTGGTATAGAGCGCGCGGGTGGCGTTGAGCACGGCCAGCACCATCACGCCAACATCGGCGAAGATGGCCCACCACATATTGGTCTTGCCCAGCGCCGTCAACACCAGACAGACGGCCTTCACCGCCAGGGCAAAGACGATATTCTGCCGGACGATGTCCTCTGTGCGGCGGGCAATGGCCATGGCCAGCGGCAGCTTCCGGGGATCATCGTCCATCAGCACCACATCGGCGGCCTCGATGGCGGCATCGGAGCCCATGGCGCCCATGGCGACGCCCACATCCGCCCGGGAAAGCACCGGTGCGTCGTTGACGCCATCGCCCACAAAGGCAAGGCTCTCGCCCTTGGGCTGGCTCTGCAGAAGAGCCTCCACCTGCTCCACCTTCTGCTGAGGCAAAAGCCCCGCAAACATCTGATCCACGCCCAGCGCCTGGACCACCGGCCGGGCGGCGGCCTCCCGGTCGCCGGTGAGCATGACGGTCTTGCGAACGCCCCGGCGCTTCAGCGCAGCAATGGCGTCCTTAGAGCCCTCCTTGGGCTGATCCGCAATGATCACGCAGCCAAGGTAAGCGCCGTCCCGGGCCACGAAGACCTGCGTGCCGCCCTCCAGCTCCTCCGCCTGCAGGCCCAGCCGGGTCATGAGCTTCCGGTTGCCGGTGGCCACGGAATGACCGTCCACCTGCGCGGCGACGCCTTCGCCGGCGATCTCCTGCACATCGGTGACGGAATGGGAAGCAGGATCGCCGCCCCAGCTCTCCCGCAGACAGCGGCTGATGGGATGGTTGGAATACTGCTCGGCCAGCGCCGCCTGCTCCAGCACCTCCGCCTCCGAAGCGCCGGCGGCGGCGCAGGTCCGCTGCACGCGGAAGACGCCCTCGGTGAGCGTGCCGGTCTTGTCAAAAACAACGCAGCTGCAGCGGGCCAGCGTCTCCAGATCGTTGGAGCCCTTTACCAGGATGCCCCGGGCGGAAGCGCCGCCGATGCCGCCGAAAAAGCTCAGGGGGATGGAGATCACCAGCGCGCAGGGGCAGCTGATGACAAGGAAGGACAAAGCCCGATAGATCCAGGTGCTCCACTGGGGCGCGCCGCCGGAGAGCAGCAGCGCCAGCGGCGGCAGAACCGCCAGCGCCAGCGCGCCGCCGCAGACGGCCGGGGTATAGATCCGGGCAAACCGGGTGATGAACCGCTCGGAGCGGGCCTTTTTCATGGAGGAGTTCTCCACCAGCTCCAGGATGCGGGAGACGGTGCTCTCGCCGTAGGGCTTGGTGGTGCGGACGCGGAGCAGGCCCGTCATGTTGACGCAGCCGGAGATGACGCTGTCGCCCGCGGAAACATCCCGGGGCACGCTCTCACCGGTGAGGGCGCTGGTGTTCAGAGCAGAGGAGCCTTCCTCCACGATGCCGTCCAGCGGCACCCGCTCGCCGGGGCGCACCACGATGATGCTGCCCACGGGGACCTCGTCCGGATCCACGGTCTGCTCGCCCTCCGGCGTTTCCAGACAGGCGGAATCCGGACGGATGTCCATCAGATCGGAGATGCTCTTGCGGCTCTTGCCCACGGCATAGCTCTGGAACAGCTCGCCGGTCTGATAAAAGACCATGACGGCCACGGCTTCGGCCGTATCGCCCACAGCCATGGCGCCAACGGTGGCCACGGCCATCAGGAAGTTTTCGTCAAACACCTGACCGCCGGAAATGCCGTGGACGGCGCCCAGCAGAACATCATAGCCCGCGATGAGATAGGGCGCCAGATAGAGGAGCCAGGCGCTGAGCACATAGCCGCCTGCGCCGTCGCTCTGGGTGAGGACGGGGATGCTCCTGCCCACGGGGATCGCCGGCACAAAGTGCAGCCCCAGGGTCAGCGCCGCCGCAATGAGGATCCGGATCAGCACCTTTTTCTGCTTCTTGCTCATGAGAAACGCCCCCTTCTTTGTCTGTCTTTGTCTCAGAACTTGATCTCGCAGTCCCGCTCCACCTTTTTGCAGGCCTTCAGGACGGCGGGCATCACCTGGGCCGGATCTGCGCCGGGCGCAAACTCCACCTGCATTTTCTGGGTCATGAAGCTGACGGCGGCGGCGGCGACGCCCTCCACCTGACGGGTGGCGTCTTCCATCTTCTGGGCGCAGTTGGCGCAGTCTACTTCGATCTCATAGGTCTTTTTCATGGTTTTACGCTCCTTTTTTGATTTGATAGTCCAGATTATTCTTCTTCCAGATGCTCCATGCCCATGGCAAGAATGCTGCGGACATGGTCGTCGTCCAGCGCATAAAAAATGCTCTTGCCCTCCCGGCGGAAGCGGACCAGCTTGGCGTCCTTCAAAATGCGCAGCTGATGGCTCACGGCAGATTGGGTCAGCCCCAGCAGCTGAGCGATGTCGCAGACGCAGAGCTCGCTCTCAAACAGCGCATAAAGGATCCGGATGCGGGTGCTGTCGCCAAAGACGCGGAACACCTCGGAAAGGTCATACAGCCGGTCGTCGTCCGGCAGCAGCTGCCGCACCTGCTGCAGCCGGTCGGGGTGGACATGCTGATCCTGACAAACGGGGACAGACGCGGTATGGTCGGTAGGGTGCTGCATAAGATCACGCCTTTCAACAAACATATGAACACTTGTTCATTCGTTTATCATAATACACCATTTCTGTCGTTTGTCAAGCTTTTTTTCAAATCACAGCAAAAAACGCTCCGGAGCTCCAGAGCGTTTTCAAACGGGGCTTAGGGATCAATAGCGTTCCCGCTCCGTCTGCCGGTAGCGCAGCGCCTGATAGAGCATCACGGCCGCGTCCTCCCTTGTGACCACCTGGCTGCAGCGGATGGTGCCGTCGGCAAAGGTGGGCAGGATCCCGGCGGCGTTGGCGCTGGAGAGCGACTGGGCCGCCCAGTCGGGAACGCTTTCGCTGTCGGCAAAGGCGGCCTGCCGCCCGTCCTGGGGAAGGGCCAGCAGCCGGGTGAGGATAGCGGCGGCTTCGCCCCGGGTGATGGGCCGCGCTGCGGCAAAGACCCGGTTGCCAAGGCCGTCCCGTTCGCCCTCCACCGCGCCCACAGAGAGGGCTGCGGCTACATAGCTCTGGGCCCAGGCGGGGATGTCTTCATCGTCGGCCAGCCCGGTGGAGACGGCGGCCGTGGGCAGCGGCAGCTCGGAAACGGAAGCCGCCAGCGCCAAAAACTCCGCCCGGGTCACGGGCTTATTCGGACAGAAAAAGGCCTCTGCGCCCAGCGTTTCGCCGGAAAAGACGCCCGCCTCCCGCAGCTTCAGCGCCGCATAGTGGCAGGTGCTTTCCGCCATGTCGGTATAGGTGAAGCATTCCTTTGCAGCGCGCTTGCTGACGGTGACGCTGACGGTGGCCTCCGCCGAGCGCTCGCCGCAGGGATCCACGGCCACATAGGTGAAGCTGTCCCGGCCGGACCTGCCGCCGGCCTGATAGCGGAAGCCGGTCTCCGTGATCTCCGCCGTGCCGCGTCTGCCCTGAGAGACGATCTCAAAGCTGCAGGCATCGCCGTCCGGGTCCACGGCCTTCAGCGTGCCGCAGAGGGTCAGGTCCGCATAGGTCTCATAATGCAGATCCACGGCCACCGGCGGACTGTTCTGCCGGTCGGAGCTGTTGAGCGAGACGGTGACGGCCGTTTCTCCCGCGCCGCTTTCCGAAAAGACGGGCAGGAAGGAAAAGCCGGTGTGGACTTCCCGGTCGGAGCCGGGGAAATAGGCCAGCGCCGAGAGCATATCTGCGCTCACGGCCTCGCCGCACTGCAGGGGACGGCCCGCCAGACAAAGACTGCCCTCCTCCGGAAGCGCGGCGATCACGATGGCGGAGAGCTCCTCCTTCCCGCGGGTGCGGGAGAGAAAGTCCTCCCGGGTGAAGCAGATGACGCAGCTCTGCTGATCGGATTTTGCAAAGGCAGAAACGGCAGGCTGGTCCGCCGCCCGTCTGCCCCAGGCCTGTGCCGGAGTGAAAAGCGCCAGCAGCAGGAAAAGGCCCAGTGCCGCGGCGGCGCAGATCTGCCGGAAACGCGTTGATTTCATAACAAGTTCCTCCTTTTTTCGATTTCCTGCCCTTAGTTTGACGGCCTGCGCAGAGCTTTATGTGCCGGAAAAGTTATGCTGTAATGGCGCTTTCTGTCATGACGGCGCAAAACCGGGCGCGCCGCCGGCCCAGTATGCAGAAAAGCGCAAAATTTTCCAGAGAACCCGCGGGAAAGCTCTTCCATTTTTCTTGCAATGCGTGTATAATATAAGCCCGGGTCAGAACAGAACAGCAAACCTGCAAAGGGAAAAGAATATAAAAGGTGGCCATAGAACCATGAACAGACACGGCGCACGGGAGCTTGTGCTCCATTTATTGTATACCGGTGAATATACCGGAATGACGGCAGAGGAGCTTTTGGGATCGGTGAATGAAGACCGGTTCCAGTCGCTGGCGGGGGAATATCCCCTTTACCGGGAGCTTCCGCCGGATGCCCAGAAGGATTATGTCCGCGATGCCGTCGCCGGCGTCACGGCCCATCTGCCGGAGCTGGACGGGTATATTGAAAAATATGCGGTGGGCTGGAATGTCTCCCGGATCTCCCGGGTCTCCAAGTGTATCCTGCGGCTGAGTATGTATGAGGTGCTTTACCTTGGCATCCCCGTGGGCGCTTCCGTCAACGAGGCGCTGGAGCTGGCCAAGGCCTATGATTCCGATGAGGCGGCCTCCTTCATCAACGGTATCATGGGCGCCTTCGTCAAGCAGGAAGTCCATCCGTGAGAAGGCTTTTTCTGGGGATCGACACCAGCAATTACAAGACCTCTGCGGCGGTTTTCTGCCCGGAGGACGGCAGCTTTCGCCAGTGCGGCCGGCTGCTGGAGGTTCCGGAGGGGACGTTGGGCCTGCGGCAGAGCGATGCGCTGTTTCAGCATGTCCGCCAGCTGCCGGAGCAGGTGGAGCAGGCCTGCCGGGCGCTGGAGGGAAGGGTGGCCGGCGTGGGCTATTCCTCCCGCCCCCGGGATCTGGAGGATTCCTATATGCCCTGCTTTTTGGCGGGCGAGTGCGCCGCTCGGTGTATGGCGGCGGCGCTGGGCGTTTCGGCACGGGCGTTTTCCCATCAGCAAGGCCATCTGGCGGCGGCGGCCTTTTCCGCCGGAAAGCCGGAGATGCTGGGGCAGCCCTTCCTTGCCTGGCATCTTTCCGGCGGCACCACGGAGCTTTTGCTGGTGCGGCCCGATCCCCGGCGGATCCTCCGGGCGGAGATCCTGGGCGGCAGCACAGATCTTTCCGCCGGCCAGATCATCGACCGGGTGGGCGTGGCCCTGGGCCTGCCCTTTCCCGCCGGCCCCTATGTGGAGCAGGCGGCGCTTCGCTCTGCCTCGGAGGAATGGTTCCCGGTGAAGGTGCAGGACTGCCGCTTTTCCTTCTCCGGCGTGCAGAATCAATATCAGAAGCGGATGGAAGCAGGGGAGGGGCCGGAGGAGGTCTGCCGGTTCGTTTTGCAGACGGTGGCCCGCGCCATCCTGCGGGCGACGATACAGGCGCGCAGACTGCATCCCGGCCTGCCGGTGCTGGTCTCCGGCGGCGTTTCCGTCTGCTTGCTGGTGCAGGACTGCCTGCGGGGACAGAAGGATCTTTGGTTCGCTGCGCAGGGCCTGGGCGGCGATAACGGTGTAGGCGCGGCCATTCTGGCCGCCATGGAGTGACGCATATGGCATTGCAGCCTGTTTCGGTCACGCAGCTGACCGGCTATATCAAGCTGCTGCTGGACCGGGATGAGATCCTTTCTCAGACCTGTGTCCGGGGCGAGCTTTCCAATTACAAGATCCATTCCTCCGGCCATCATTATTTCACCCTGAAGGACGAGGGCGCGGTGATCTCCTGCGTCCTGTTCCGCTCCGACGCCATGCGCCTGCGCTTTCGGCCGGAGAGCGGCATGAAGGTGATCCTCACAGGCCGGGTGAGCCTGTTTCCCAAGAGCGGGCAGTATCAGCTCTATGTATCCCATATGCAGCCCGATGGCGCGGGCGATCTGGCGGTGGCCTTCGAGCAGCTGAAGCAGAAGCTTCAGGCCCAGGGCGTGTTTGACGCCGCCCACAAAAAGCCCCTGCCCCGCTATCCGGAGCGGGTGGCGCTGGTGACCTCGCCCACAGGAGCGGCCGTGCGGGATATGATCCGCATTCTGGGCCGCCGGTGGCCGCTGGCCAGCGTGCTGGTGTGTCCGGTACGGGTCCAGGGAGAGGGCGCCGCGGAGGAGATCGCCGCCATGCTGGAACTGGTAGACGCCGCAGAGCTGGCCGATGTGATCATTACCGGCCGGGGCGGCGGCTCGCTGGAGGATCTCTGGGCCTTTAATGAGGAGATCGTGGCCCGGACCATCTATCGCTGTAAAACGCCGGTGATCTCTGCCGTGGGCCACGAGCCGGATGTGACCATCGCGGATTTTGCGGCAGACGTGCGGGCGGCCACGCCCTCCAACGGGGCGGAGCTGGCCGTTTGCGACCGGGCGGAGCTGCGGGCGCTTTTGGAGCAGCAGGCACGCCGCATGGAAAAGGCGCAGGAGCGCCGGCTGGAGCTTTTGCGTCAGCGGCTGCGCCGTCTTTCGGAGCGGCCGGTGCTGCGCTCGCCGGAGGGCTCCCTGCAGCAGAAGGAGCTTCTTTTGGAGCTTTTGCGGCAGCGGCTGGAGCGGGCCGCCGTCTCCGCGATGGAAAAGCGTCAGCGGCAGTTTGCCGCCCTCAGCGGCCGGGTGGACGCCCTCAGCCCGCTGAAGGTGCTGGCCCGGGGCTATGCCGTGGCGACCCGGCAGGAGCAGGTGCTCCATTCTGTCGGGCAGCTTTCGCCGGGAGAGGAGATCCGTCTCCGCCTTTCTGACGGGACCGCCCTCTGCGCCGTGGAGCGCATCGAGAAAGGGGAATAAACGATGCCCAAAAAGTTTGTATTTGAACAGGCCATGACCCGTCTGGAGCAGATCGTGGCCGCTTTGGAGCGCGGCGACGCGCCGCTGGAGGAGAGCCTGAAGCTTTTTCAGGAGGGCGCGGGCCTGATCCAGGCCTGTACCAAAGCGCTGGACGAGGCGCAGCAGCAGGTGAAGCTGCTGACGGTGACTGAGGACGGCCTGCAGCAGACGCCCTTTGCGGCTCAGGAGGAATGAGCCTGTGGTGAAGGAAGTGCTGCAGTGGTATGGCGCCATGGTGGAAAAGGCGCTGGACCGGGCCATGCCCCGGGAGGATTGCCCTCAGCGGGAGGTTTTTGAAGCCTGCCGCTACAGTCTGCTGGCCGGCGGCAAGCGCATCCGGCCCTGCCTGCTGCTGGAATTTTACCGGCTGTGCGGCGGAAATCCCCAGGATGCGCTGGCCTTTGCCTGCGGCCTGGAGATGATCCACACCTATTCCCTCATCCACGACGACCTGCCTTGCATGGACAACGACGATTACCGCCGGGGCCGGCCCTCCAACCACAAGGTCTACGGGGTGGGCATGGCCACGCTGGCCGGCGACGCGCTGCTGACCCGGGCCTTTGAGGTGATGCTCTCCCAGGATCGGATCCCGCCGGAGCAGGCCATGAAGGCCGCGGCCTATATCGCGGGCTGCAGCGGCGTTTACGGCATGATCGGCGGGCAGGTGCAGGATCTGGCGCTGGAGAAACAGCGGGCCAACGAGGCGCAGCTGACCCGGATGGTAGACGGAAAGACCGCCGCACTTCTGCGGGCCGCCTGCGTGGGCGGCTGTCTGCTGGCCGGCGGGGAGGAAGCGCAGCTGCGGGCAGCGGAGGATTATGCCTCGGCCCTGGGCCTGGCCTTTCAGCTGCGGGACGATGTGTTGGATGTGACCGGCAGCAGCGCGGAGCTGGGCAAAAAAACCGGCAGCGACGCGGCCAACGGCAAGAGCACCTTTGTGACCCTTTACGGTCTGGAGGGCTGCGCCCTGCAGCTGGAAAAGCTCACGGAGCGGGCCGTCCGCGCGGCGGAGACCTTCCGGGACCATGCCTTCCTAGCCCAGCTGGCCCAGGAGCTGGCCCGGCGCACCCATTGAGCTGAATTTTTAGTATAAAAGAAAGGCGGCGTGCTTCATGCACCAGTCTGTCCTGCTGGATCAGGTGGATACGCCGGAGCAACTGAAGGCGCTTCCGGCAGAGCGGCTTCCGGAGCTGTGTGAGCAGATCCGGGAATTCCTGATCGGGCATGTTTCCCGCACGGGCGGACATCTGGCGTCCAATCTGGGCGCAGTGGAGCTGACGGTGGCCATCCACCGGGTCTTTTCCGCCCCCCGTGACGATATTCTCTTTGATGTGGGACATCAATGCTATGTGCATAAAATGCTCACCGGGCGGAAGGGGCAGTTTAAAACGCTCCGGCAGTTCGGCGGCATCAGCGGCTTTCTCCGTCCGGGAGAGAGCGAATATGACAGCGCGGTCTCCGGTCACGCTTCCGCTTCGGTCTCCGCCGCCCTGGGCATGGCCCGGGCAAAGCGGCTCCGGGGCGACAAAAGCGCCACCGTCTGCGTCATCGGCGACGGCGCGCTCACCGGCGGCATGGCCTATGAGGCCCTGAACGACGCGGGCTCCTCCGGCCTGCCGCTGATCATCGTATTCAACGACAACGATATGTCCATCGGCCCCAGCGTGGGCGCGCTGGCGCAGCGGCTGTCCGCCATCCGCATCAAGCCCCGGTACTTCCGTATGAAGGAAAGAACAAAGCAGGCGCTGGGCCGTCTGCCCGGCGGCGAGGATGTGATCCGGGGCGTCTCCTGCCTGAAGCACCGGCTGCGCACCATGCTGCTGAAGGAGACGATCTTCGAGCTGATGGGCTTTGAATATCTTGGCCCGGCCGACGGCAACGATGTTTTGGAGACCTGCTCCCTGCTGGAGCAGGCCAAAAAGCTGGATCGCCCGGTGGTGATCCATCTGAAGACCGTCAAGGGCAAGGGCTATCAGCCCTCTGAGCAGGCGCCGGAGGCCTTTCATGGCGTTTCGGCCTTTCATGTAGCCACCGGCGACCCCCTGCAGCCCGGAGCGGTTCAGTGCTTTTCCTCCGCCTTCGGCGAGCTGCTTTGCCGCACGGCGGAGCAGGATCCCCGGATCTGCGCCATCACGGCGGCCATGGAAGCGGGAACGGGCCTTTCGGAGTTTGCCCGGCGCTTTCCGGGAAGATTTTTTGACGTTGGCATCGCGGAGGAGCACGCCGTGGGCATGGCGGCAGGACTGGCGGCCCGGGGCATGCGCCCGGTGTGCGCCATCTATTCCACCTTCCTCCAGCGGGCCTATGACCAGCTGATCCACGATGTGGCCATTGGAGGCCTGCCGGTGGTGCTGGCGGTAGACCGGGCCGGACTGGTGGGCGCCGACGGCGAGACCCATCAGGGCCTGTTTGACGTGCCCTATCTGCGGACGGTGCCGGGGCTGCGGCTCTATGCGCCGGCCAACTATGCGGAGCAGGAGACGGCGCTTGCCCTTTCGCTGGCACAGGAGACGCCTGCCGCCCTGCGCTATCCCAGAGGGAGCCAGGGAAGCTTCACCCAGGACACCATGTCTCTTGCGGAGGCGCTGCTGCGTCCGGGAGAGGATGTGACCCTCTGCACCTATGGGATCCTCACCAATGCGGCGCTGGCCGCGGCCCAGACGCTGGAGCAGGAGGGCATCCATGCCGCCGTGGTCAAGCTCAACTGGCTCCACGGGGCGGATTTCCCGCTGCTGCGGGAGCAGGCCGCAGCAAGCGGCCGTCTGATCGTATTGGAGGACTGCGTGGAGCAGGGCTGTATGGGCCAGAAGCTGGCGGCGCTGCTGGCGGAGCACAAGCAGCACGCGGCGCTGCGGCTGCTGGATCTGAAAGCGCAGTTCGTCCCTCAGGGAACGGTGGAGCAGCTCTCCGCCGCCTATCAGATCGATGCCTGCGCCATGGCGCAGGCCGCGCGGGAGATGCTCCATGGATAAGGAAATGCGCTTGGATGCGCTTCTGGTGGAGCGGGGCCTGATCTCCGGCCGGAACCGGGCCAAGGAGCTGATCGCAAAGGGCCTTGTGCTGGTAAACGGCGCGCCGGCGGATAAGCCCGCGCAGAAATGCGCTCCCGGCGTTGCGCTGGAGCTGCTGGGGCAGGAGGCCCATTATGTGAGCCGGGCCGCCGCAAAGCTGGCGGGGGCGCTGGACGCCTTTTCCCTCCCGCTGGAGGGGAAGACGGTTTTGGATGTGGGCGCTTCCACCGGCGGCTTTACCCAGTGCGCGCTGGAGCGGGGCGCAAGGCGGGTCTATGCGGTGGATGTGGGCCGGGATCAGCTGGCCCCGGTGCTGCGGGAAGATCCCCGGGTGACAGATCTGCAGCAGACGGACATCCGCCTTCTGCAGGCGGAGCGGCTGCCGGAAATGCCGGATTTTGCCGCCTGCGATGTGTCCTTTATCTCGCTGCGGCTGGTGTTGCCCCATATCCGGCGGCTGCTGGCCCGGGAGGGGCAGGCCGTGGTGCTGATCAAGCCCCAGTTTGAGGCGGGGCGGAGCGCCGTGGGCCGGGGCGGTCTGGTCAAGGATCCCCGGGCGCACCTGCGGGTGCTGGAGGAAGTGCTGGAGCAATGCCGCCTGCAGGGCCTTCCGGCGGCGGGACTAATCCCCTCGCCCATCCGGGGCGGAGACGGCAATATCGAATATCTGGCCTGGCTGCAGCCGGGGGCGGAGGCGAGCTTCGATCTCCCCGGGCTGGTGCGCCGGGCATGGCAGACCAACGGAAAAGAGGTGCGGCCGGAATGAACCGGATCATGGTACAGACCAATATCCTGAAGGAAAAAGCCCTTCTGGTGAGCCGCAGGGTGATCCTGCTGCTGCAGCAGAGCGGCGCGGAGGTGCTGGTCTCGCTGGAGCAGCAGCGGATCGCAGAGCAGCTGTTGCCGGAGGACGCCCGCAAAAGCGTGCGCTTCCTGCCGGAGGAGGAGATCTACGAGGCCTGTCAGGTCATCGTGGTGGTGGGCGGCGACGGCACCATCCTCCGCATGGCGGAGCCGGCCTCCCGGTATCATCGGCCGGTGTTGGGCATCAACTGCGGCACCATCGGCTTTATGAGCGAGATCGAGCCGGAGGAGCTGGAGCTGCTTGGGCAGCTGCTGGACGGGAAGTATACGCGGGACGACCGCATTCTGCTGGATGTGACGGTGCAGGATCAAAACGGGCGGGAGGTCTTTCGCCGGGCTGCGCTGAACGACGCGGTGGTCAGCCGCGGCTTTATCAATAAGGTCCTGCCGCTGACCGTCTGTGTCGATGGACAGGAGGTCTTTTCCTTCGGCGGCGATGGCGTCATCATCGCAACGCCCACCGGCTCCACCGCCTATTCGCTGGCTGCAGGCGGGCCGGTGCTGGCCCCCTCCAGCGACTGTCTGGTGGTCACGCCCATCTGCCCCCATTCCCTTTCGGTAAAATCCTTCGTTATCAGCGCCGGCAGCGAGGTGGTGGTCACGCCGGACTGCGACGGACGGCAGGTCTTTCTCTCGCCGGACGGGGAGGATTATCAGCTGAAGGACGGCGACCGGGTCATCCTCCGCAAATCCCAACGGACCTTTTCCCTCCTGCGCATCAAGGGGCAGGGGTTTTATGAGATCATCCGCAAAAAATTAACGAATGCGAGGTCAGAACGATGAAATTTAAGCGACAGGCAGCCATCCTCGAGATCATCAGCAATAACGAGATCAAGACCCAGGAAGAGCTCTCCGCGCATCTGCGCCAGCGGGGCTACAACACCACCCAGGCCACCATCTCCCGGGACATCAAGGAGCTGCGCCTGATCAAGGTGGCCTCCCATTCCGGCGGATATCAGTATTCCACCCCCGACCAGAGCGGCTCCGTCACCCATATGACCCGGCTGAAAAATATCTTCCGGGAATGCGTGGTCAAGGTGGATCAGGCCCAGAACCTGGTGGTGCTCAAGACGCTGGTGGGCATGGCAAACGCTGCCGCCGCCGCCATCGACGCCATGAAGGTGAAGGATATCGTGGGCACGCTTGCCGGCGACGATAATATTTTAGTGATCCTCCGCACCACGGAAGAGGCCCAGCGCTTCTGCGAGATGGTGGCGGAGATGCTGGCGTAACAGAAGGGAACGGCCATGCTGCGGGAGCTTGTCATCGAAAATATCGCCGTGATCCAGCGGGCAGAGCTGCGGCTTGAGCCGGGCTTTTCCGTGCTGTCCGGCGAGACCGGCGCGGGCAAATCCATCATCATCGATGCGCTCAGCGCCATTCTGGGCGGCCGGGTCAGCCGGGAGCTGATCCGCACCGGCGAGAGCCGGGCCTGCGTCTCCGCGGTGTTCCAGGGGATCGGCCCGGAGGCGGAGCAGGTGCTCCGGGAGCAGGACATCCCTCTGGAGGAGACGCTGGTGCTCCGCCGGGAGATGGAGCAGGACGGGCGCAACAGCTGCCGGATCAACGGCCGCCCGGCCAATCTTTCTCTTTTGAAGGCGCTGGGGGAGCATCTTATCAATATTTACGGCCAGCACGACGGGCAGCACCTGCTGAACGAGCAGCTGCACATCGGCTATCTGGACCGCTTCGGCGAGCTGGAGCCGGCGCTGGCGCAGTATCATGAAAAATATGAGGCCCTGCTGCAGCTGAACCGCCGTTTGCGGACGCTCTCCATGAGCGCCGCCGAGCAGGAGCGCCGCCGGCAGATCCTGCCCGAGGAGATCGGACGGCTGGCGGAGGCTCATGTTTTGCCCGGCGAGCAGGAGGAGCTGCTTGCCCGCAGGGCGGCGCTGCAGAGCAGCGGGAGGATCGTCGCCGGGCTGGCGGAGGCCTGTGCGTTGCTGGACGGACAGGAAGGGCAGGAGGGCGCCTGCGCCCTGCTGGAGCAGGCCAGAAAGGCTCTGCGGGGCAGCGCGAAATACAGCGCGGAGGCGGAAGCGGCGGAAAAGCGGATGCAGGAGCTGGTCATTCTGGCGCAGGAGCTTTCCGGCGACCTGGCCGATGCCCTCTCCCGGCAGGAATACGCCCCCGAGGCGCTGGAGGAAACGGAGCAGCGGCTGGAGCTGATCTCCCGGCTGTGTCTCCGCTTCGGCGTTTCTGCCGACGAGCTTGCCGCCCACCAGGCGTCGCTGGAGGAGGAGCTGGCGTCGCTGGCGGAGCTGGACGGCGATCTGGTCGGACTGAAGGCCCGCTATGCGGAAAAACGGCAGGAGCTCTATGAGGAAGCGGGCAGGCTCCACGCCCTGCGCTGCGCTGCGGCGGAGGAGCTTTCCCGGCAGGTGGAGACGCAGCTGCAGGAGCTGGATCTGAAAAATGCCCGCTTCCGCGCGGAGGTGGAGGATCTGCGGTCAGACACCCAGACCCGCTTCACCAAGCGGGGCACGGACAGCGTGCGCTTTCTGCTCTCCGCCAACGCCGGCGAGGATCTAAAGCCGCTGGCAAAGGTGGCCTCCGGCGGCGAGCTTTCCCGCATCATGCTGGCGCTGAAGACCGTCCTTTCCGCCGGAGAGCAGCAGATCACCGCCATCTTTGACGAGGTGGACGCCGGCGTCTCCGGCCGGGCCGCCAGCCGGGTAGGGGAGAAGCTTTACGCCATCGGGCGGCAGCGCCAGGTGCTGTGCGTCACCCATCTGCCCCAGATATCCTGTCTTGCGGACTGGCAGTATCATGTGAGCAAGCACAGCCAGCAGGGCCGCACCTTTACCGATGTTCGCCTGCTGGACGAGGCCGGAAGGGCAGAGGAGATCGCCCGGATGAACGCCGGGCTCCATGTGACCCAGGCCACGCTGGAGGGCGCGCGGGAGCTTTTGCGTCAGGCGGAGCTTTATAAGGCGGCGCAGCGGGAAAACCACGGATAAAAACGGAAAACTGCCGGTCTTATGGGGAAAACCCCGGGCCGGCAGTTGATTTTTTTCCGGATCCTGATATAATAATATGGTATTACTTTATCAAGACAGAGGAAAGACCTATGCGTATCGTGATCAAGATCGGAACCTCCACCCTGACCCATCGGTCCGGACATTTGAACATCCGCCGGGTGGAGCATCTTTGCAAGGTGTTCAGCGACCTGAAAAATGCCGGACATGAGCTGGTGATCGTCTCCTCCGGCGCCATCGGCGTGGGCGTTGGAAAGCTCTCCCTGAAGGAAAAGCCGACCGACATTCCCACCAAGCAGGCGGCTGCCGCCGTGGGCCAGTGTGAGCTGATGTATATCTACGACAAGCTCTTTGCGGAATATAATCATACGGTGGCCCAGATCCTCATCACCGGAGACGACATCGAAAGCCCCAAGCGGGCAGAGAATTTCCACAATACTATTTTCCGTCTGCTGGAGCTGGGGGCGCTGCCCATCATCAATGAAAACGATACCATCGCCGTGGACGAGATCGTCATCGGCGATAACGACACCCTGGGCGCCATCGTGGCCAGCACCATCGGGGCGGATCTGCTGATCCTTCTTTCCGATATCGACGGGCTGTTCACCGCCGATCCCCAGCGGGATCCCGGTGCGAAGCTGATCCCCGTGGTGGAGGCCGTCACGCCGGAGCTGGAGGCCGCCGCACAGGGGGCCGGCTCGGCGCTGGGCACCGGCGGGATGCAGACCAAGCTGGCGGCGGCAAAGATCGCAACCGGCGCAGGCGTGGAGATGGTCATCGCCAACGGTACCCGGCCGGACGCGCTGTATGATATCGTGGAGGGCAAGCCCTGCGGCACCCGGTTCCTTTCGAAGGGAGAGAAAAAAGCATGACGACACAGGAGATCTTAACGCGGGCCAAGGCCGCCGCTGGGGCGCCCTGGCTGGAGAGCGGACAGAAAAATGAAGCGCTGCTGCGCATGGCAGACGCGCTGGAGGAAAATCAGGAGGAGATCCTTTCGGCCAACCGGCAGGATGTGGAGGCCGCCCGGGGCACGGTCAGCAACATGATGCTGGACCGTCTGGCGCTTTCGGCGGAGCGGATCGCCGGGATGGCAAAGGGCCTGCGGGAGGTGGCGGCGCTGCCCGACCCGGTGGGCGAGGTGCTTTCGGAGATCCGGCGGGAAAACGGCCTGCTGATCCGGAAGGTGGCCGTCCCGATGGGCGTGGTGGCCATCATTTACGAGAGCCGGCCCAATGTGACCTCTGATGCGGCGGCGCTGGCGCTGAAGTCCGGCAATGTGTGTATCCTCCGCTCCGGAAAGGAGGCGCTGCGCTCTGCCAGGGCCATCGTCAAGGCGCTGCAGCAGGGGCTTGCAGCCTGCGGGCTGGAGCCTGCGCTGATCCAGATCCTGGAGGATCCCTCCCGGGAGAGCGCCCGCCAGCTGATGCAGGCGGAGGGCTATGTGGATCTGCTGATCCCCCGGGGCGGCGCGGGGCTGATCCGCACCTGCATGGAGCAGGCCAGCGTCCCCTGCATCCAGACGGGAACGGGCATCTGCCATGTGTATGTAGACGCCTCCGCCGATCTGGAAATGGCGCTTAGCATCATTGAAAACGCCAAGACGAGCCGTCCCTCCGTGTGCAACGCGGCGGAGGTGCTGCTGGTGCATGAAGCTGTGGCAGAGCGGTTTTTGCCCCTGCTGCAACGGCGGCTCTGCGGAAAGGACGCGCCCCACCCGGTGGAGCTGCGCTGCGATAAGCGGGCCGCGGCCATTCTGGGCCTGCCGGAGGCGGGTCCGGCGGATTTTGATACGGAATTTCTGGATTATATTCTGGCGGTGGCCATTGTGGCGGATACCGACGCCGCCATCGCCCACATCGCCGCCCATTCCACCCATCATAGCGAAGCCATCATCACGGAGGACGCGGAAAGCGCGCTGCGCTTCACCCGGGGCGTGGACAGCGCCGCCGTCTATGTGAACGCTTCCACCCGCTTTACCGACGGCGGGGAGTTTGGCCTGGGCTGTGAAATGGGCATCTCCACCCAGAAGCTCCATGCTCGGGGCCCCATGGGCCTGCGGGAGCTGACCACATATAAATATATCATCACCGGCAACGGACAGATCAGGAGGTAACGCAATGGAACAGACCGTGCAGTTTGGCTTCATCGGCGCGGGCAATATGGGGACGGCCCTGATCCGCGCCATGCGGCAGAGGACCGCAGAAATCCTGGTCTCCGACCATACCCCTGCCAAGGCGGAGCGCCTGGCAAAGGAGCTGGGCATCCGGGCGGGAGACAACGGACAGATCGCGGCGTGCTGCCGGACGATCTTTCTGGCGGTGAAGCCCCAGGCGCTGCCGGCGACGCTGGACGAGCTCCGGGAGATCCTCTGCCGCCGGCTGGAGGAAGGGGAGAGCGTCACGCTGGTGACCATGGCGGCGGGCGTCACCATGGAGACGCTGCAGCAGCTGCTGGGCCGGCCGTGCCCCGTGATCCGCATCATGCCCAACACACCGGTGGCGGTTGGGCAAGGCGTCGTGCTTTACACGGCGGCAAATATCGGGGATGAGGCGGCGCTCACCGCCTTTCTGGACGCTATGGCTCCTGCCGGACAGCTGGTGGAGCTTGGCGAAAAACAGATCGACGCCGCCAGCGCCGTCTCCGGCTGCGGCCCGGCCTATGCTTATGCCTTTATCCACGCCATGGCCATGGGCGGCGTGCGCTGCGGCCTGAAATATGACGTGGCCCTGCGTCTGGCCGCACAGACGGCGCTTGGCTCCGCACAAATGGTGCTGGAGACCGGCGAGCATCCGGAGAGCCTGAAGGTCAAGGTCTGCAGCCCCGCCGGGACTACCATCGAGGGCGTCAAGGCGCTGGAGGAGCACGCCTTTGGCAGCGCCGTTATGGACGCCGTCTCCGCCGCCTGGCGGCGCACGCTGGAGCTGGCGGAGAAAAAGTAAAGACCTGGCGCGCTGCCGCCGAAGAATAAAAAGAAAGCCGCGGTTGGACCTTGGATCCTTCCGCGGCTTTGCTGTATTTTAATATCAGGACGCCGTGGGCGGCTGATGCTGTATCGCATCCACGAACAGGAGCGTCAGCCCGATATAAACGGCGCAGGCCAGCGCCAAAAGGACGCAGACCACGGTGCAGACCGTTCGTGCCGGGCTGCGTAGCCGCCGGGAGAAGAAGAGCCCCAGCAGCGCCAGCAAAAGCAGCGCTGCGGCCAACCAAAGCTGCATGGCGTTCACCTCCCCTTACGCCGGACGAAAGGCGTCGATCATGTCCGTGAACCACTTCAGCTCGGCGGAAAAGCGCTGACGCAGCTGCTCCGGCGTTTCCCGTCCCTTGCCAATATCAAAAAAGCCCCGGCCGCAATGAACGGCGACATAAAGTCTGCCGTCGGGATCAAGATTCAAGGCAAACTTGCCCATGGAAGAATCTGCCAGCGCCAGCAGCCGCTCTATCCGGGCGGGATCCAGCATACGGAGGGCCGCCTGCGCGTCGCCGCAGCTCAGCTGGAACCGCTTGTCAAAGGCTTCCTCCCCGGTCTGAACGGTGCTGCCGCTGCGGAAGAGCTGATCCATCGTGCCCCGGGGCCAGAGGGTCAGCCATGTGGGAAAGCTCTGCTCCAGCCGGCACAGCATCCACTGGCCCGTATAGACCTCTGTCTCGTTGGTCTCCCACTGGCCGGTCTCCTCCCGCTGAAGCTCGTGCTTCTCCGTCAGCCGGACGGTACACAGCTCGGCGGTCAGGCCCCGGTAGGTCCCCCGGATATAGCCGCTGCAGCTGCAACCGTCGTGCTTTGGCAGGGGGATATTGGTGGCTTCCGGGTCAAGAAGACGCGGCTTGGGATCCAACTGCACCTGCTCCAGCGCGGCATTCACCACATCCGGCAGGATGGCCTCCACAGCCCGCTGCCCGGCCGCGCCCCTGGTCTTCTGCCGGAGCCATCCGCCGAACCCGATGAGCGCCGCGCCCGCGAGGATTACCGGAAGCGAAATGCCCGCCGCCAGGCCCACGACAAGGACGATCCCGCCCAGGATCTCCACAAGCCTGCCGCCGGCGCCGCCCAGCGCACCCTTCCGCAGGTCCTGGGCAAGCTGCGCGTCGGTCTGTCTGTCTCTTTGTTCTGTCATAGCCGTTCTCCTTATTCTGCCGCGCCGGTGAGAGCGGGGCTTTCCGTTATCAGATCCAGCAGATTGCCCATACCGGTCAGCGAGGCAGTGAACCACTTGCGGATGCCGTCGATATCCCGCAGATCCAGCTCCTCCGGAACGCCCGCAAACACATACCGGGTGTTCAGGGCCAGCGTCAGATCGCCGTCACGGAGGATAAGGCCGCACAGCTTGGCATTTCTGGAGGATGCCTCCAGCTTCTGTACCAGGTCACGAAGCTGCGGCGTGACCTGATCGTCCGCCTCCCGGCCATCCAACTTGTGCGCGGAAAAGTGCTTCCGGAAGGCGGCAGGGTCGGTGATGTCGTCCTTCTTCCGCTCCTGGAACATGTCGTTCAGGGCGATGTCCAGCGCTGGGGCACAGATGTCCTTGCAGCGGACTACGATGCCGTGGAACAATGTCTCGGTCCGGGTCATCCAGTTGTCGTTGTCGGGGCCGGACTTTTCCTCCACGGTGCGGCGCAGCTCCACATTGGCCGCAGAGAACTGCAGCCCCTTGTACTTGCCCTCGTGAAAGTCCGTCACGGTACACTCCGTAAAGGCGACCGTCGACAGCTTTGCCGCCTCCAGGTACGCCCAGTCGATGGGCAGCTCCGGCGTTTCCGGCTCCGGGCCAAAGGCTTTTGTCAGCTCCTCGCGGAAATAGCCGCCCAGCTGCTGCTGCAGCAGGGCTTTTTTCTTGTTCTGGGCGGGCTTTGCCACCAGCAGAAACAGCGCTACGCCGGGAAAGACCAGCGCACAGACCAGAATGACATTCCGCTGGATGAACATCGAGATGCACCCTGCGATCACCAGAAGGACCCCCAACAGGATCCCGATGCTCTCCGTTTTCTGATAGCTTCCCAGCTTTTTTGACAGCTCCGCGTCGCTCATTTGCTTCTGTATATGCTCCATAGCTCGTTCCTCCTTTATTCCTGTGCTGCGGGAGCCGCAGCGTCTGCAGCTTCCCGGTAAGGCGCATCCTCCGGCAGGAGGGCGTCGATGAGATCCGTAAACCAATGCAGCTCGTCAAGAAACCGCTGCCGCAGGCGCGGCGGGTCTGCCTTGCCCGCGCCAAGTTCCAGAAGATCCCGCCCGCTGTTGACAGCCACGTGCAGCCTGCCGTCGGGAAGAAAAGCCAGATAGACCTTGCCGCTGCTCCGGTCCGCCGCGGCAAGGATCGACGACATCATGCGGGGCGTGAGCAGGCTTTTTGCCTCCTGCGGGCTGGCGGCGGTGACGAGAAACCGCCCATGAAAGGCTGCGCTTTCCGCCTCCACACTGTCGTTTTTGTGCTGCCGGCGCAGGGCGCTTGTGCTTTCGGAAAGACGCACCGGTCCGGAAAGCGCATTGCCCAGATCACACACCAGCCACTGTCCCTGAAATTTCTTTTCCTTCCGTTCCTCCCAGGCGCTGCGCTCCTCGCTGTAGAAGCTTTCCGTTTGATAAAGCGTAATGTTGCTGAGCGCCACCTTCCGCCCGTGATAGACGCCCCGGATATAGTCGCTGCCCCTGCTGCCGTTATATTCGAAGGGGAACACCATGCCCGCAGCCTCCACCAGCTCGCTGGGAATGCCGCGGGAGGGGGTATATTCCACCTCCTCCAATACCTCGCGGAGCGCGTCGCTGACGATATGATCGCTCAGCAGCGTTTTCACGGCCTGTCCGTGCTTGCCCATCTGATAGCCAAATACGAATGTGAGCACCAGACAGGCAAAGGCCAGCGGCGTGCTGTCTCCGCTGAAGAGCAGGATCGTTCCAAGACCTGCGGCGCAGGTCAGGATCTTGAAGACCACGCTCAGCGCGCGATGCTTGCCCAGGGCTGCCGTCAGCTGTTCCTTCGTCAAAGTCTGCTTTTCCTTCATAAGCATCGATCCCCTTTTCAAAAGTGCCGCGCTGTCTTCCGGCTCAGTCACACAGATCGAAATACAGGCTGCTGTAGGGATCCAGCGTGTCAAGCTCCAAAACGGCTCCCTCAGGGGAGATGCTGTCCAGCTGCATCCTCTTTGCGCAGTCCCGATAATTGTCCGGCTGGGCCTCGCCGGCAAAGATCAGACCGTCATAATCCGCCGGCACATAGACGGCGTAGCTCTTGGTAAGGACCAGCCCCCAGTCGCCCACGTCGGAGCGCCACTCCGTGGAATAGGCAAACTCGATCAGATAGCTGTTTCCCTGCCAGCTGACGGTGTGGAGATAATAGTTGTCGCCGCGGCTGCTGTTGTCATAGGCCGAGGCCGTGGTGAGCCACATGCCGGTATAGGCGTCATACAGCTCGCCGGAGACCACATTGAAGATCTGCCCCACGCCCAGGACGGCTTCCTCCGGAAGATAGCAGATGGCGTCGAAATGCAGCTCCCGGATGCCGTCGTGGGTATAGTCGCCGTTTTTGACGATCTCCCAATAGCAATCATTCAGCCGGTAGCCGTCGCCCAGACCGGAATAGGTGCAGACGCCGTTCGGCAGCAGATAGGTGCCCGCGTCTGCCTGTGCATTGATCTCCAGCCCATTGCGGGAGAAATAGGGCTCGCTGGACTGGATCCCCTCCACCGGAAAGAGCGCGCCGCCGTTGGCAATGTCCATCAGGTCGCCGCTGACCGTCCGGTCCAGCTGCAGCACATCGCCGCTGCCGTCAAAATGAAGGGTCACGCCGGTCTCGTCGGCCCAGAGGGTCCCATAGTCCAGGACCTCGTCCTGCTCGTTGACAAATTCCCAGGTGGCGTCGTCGCGGATCCGGAGCCAGAGGTTTTCGCCCTGATATTCCCAAAGGCCCACATAATCCTCCGGCACCTCCGGCACCTCCGGCTCGATCAGATCGCCCCGGCCCTCCTCCTCGATAGACACCGTGGACAGATCCTCCCGGAAGACATAGCGCTGCACCGGATCCCAGATCCAGATCAGCTCCGTCAGATCGTTGTTTTCGTGGATGAAGCTCACCAGCACGTCGCTCTCGCCGTCGCCGCTGAGGTCTTCGAAGGAGATGGCGTTGAAGGCCTGCTCCGCATCGGGGATCTGCATGGGGAAGGCCACGCTGTCAAACAGGATCTGTTCCGGCAGATCCCGGTAAAAGGCCGCGCTGCTCTCGCTCACCGTCACCAGCACATCCACGCTCTCGCCGTCGTGGGTGATGGTGCCGCTGGCCGCCACCACGCCGCTGACCCGCCAGTCGTCGCCGGTGAGCTCCGGATCCGACCCGCAGGCCCCAAGGCTCAGGCAGAGTGTGGCAGCCAGCAGAAACACCAGGCCCCGCTTCAAATGATTCATCATGGTCATCCTCTCTTTCTGTCACTCCATCAGATAATAGGCCCCGATATCGTCCCAGATCAGGGTGTCCGTATCAAACTCAAAGACCCGGTACGACACGCCCGCATACACGGTGGAATCTGCATAATAGATGCTCGCCTCATCGGTGGAATAGCTGAAGGTCCCGTGGTCCATTTCCGCCGGCTCCGCGCCGGGGGCGCGCTGATAATAGCTCCAGCTGCCGGAATCGTCGATGACGATATAGGTCTCCGCAGAAAGATCGCCCTCATAATACCAGACGCCCGCAAACTCCGAAACATTCCGCTGATAAAGCTCGGAGTTCCAGCTGTAATAGGGGTCGTCCGTCTCGTTCTGGCCGCCGCTTTCATAGGAAGGATCGGGCAGATCCGTCTCGTCGTCCTCCGTAAGGCCGTCCCGACCATTGTCCGGGAGGTCGCCGCGGCCATCGTCCGCGTCCCACAGCGCATCGTCATCGTCATCGCTGAAATAAAAGGAGCCGTAGGCCGCGAAATACAGCGTTCCGTCGTCCTCCTCGGTGAAAAGGCTGCTGCCGCCGCTGTCCTCATAAGCATAGGCCGCCTGATATTCCGTGTCGTAGCCGATCCAGCCGCTGATGTCGGCGTTTTCACCGAAAAGCGTCCAGGTACCATCGGCAAAAAGCTCCAGATACACCCATTCTCCGGAGGGATCCGTAGGCAGATAGATGCCCGCCGGGGCATCGGGGGCAATGGCATAGATCGCGCCGCCCGTCTCATCCTCCGGCGGATCGGGCAGGTCCTCGATCCGGTCGCCCCGGCCCTCGTTGGGGTCGGCAATGTCCTCTGCGCCGCCGCAGGCCGCACAGATAAGACACAGCGCCAGCGCAAGGCATATGAGAAAATACCGTCGTTTTTTCATGCTGATCCTCCTTTTTGCGCTGGCCGGTTACGCCGCTCTCATGTAGCAATCGTATTCGCCGCCCCAGTACAGCGTGTTTTCCTCCGCCACGGTCATGTCATAGACCGTATCGTCAAACACCGTGGAGCGGGCATAATACCGGTCCGCAGCGTCCGGATCCGGGCTGAGGACGCCGCTGTCCACCGCCGCAAGATCGCCGTCGCCGTCTGCGCGCTCATAAAGCGTCCAGCCGCCGGCCTCGTCGAGCTCAAGGACGCTGGGCGCGCCGGCGTCTCCATCCAGATACCAGACGCCTGCCAGAGCCGTAAAGTCGCTGTCGCCGACGTTCTCCCCCGGAAGGTCGCCGCTGACCTTCGCAAAGGCGCCCAGAGACGCCGCATGCAGGCCGCCGTCCTCGTCAGACCAGCTGCGGTAAGCCACACCGTCGTGCTCGTTATAGAAATAATCGCAGCCGTACTCCGGGACAGACTGGATAAAGCCGCTGGCCGTCACATCGCCTGCAGCGTCATACAGGGCAAAGCGCACCTCGTCGCCATCCTCAGACGGCTCCACCGTCATCGTGCCGCCGTCCTCGCCCGTCCAGACGCCGCCGTAAGCATCCAGATCCGCCATAAGCTGCGGGTCCTTCACCAGCCCTTCCAGAGAATCCGGGGCGTCGACGGTCTCGCCGCTGTCAACGTCGCCGCCGCAGGCGGAAAGGCACAGACAAAGCGCCAGCGCCAGCAGCAGAGACAAAGAATGTTTCCAGAGCTTCATGATCGCTCCTCCTTTTTCTAAAATGATCAGGTTTCGTGCTCCTGCTCCGCCATGGATAAAAGCTCGTCGTGGCTCATCTCCACATTGCCGAAGCGGACAAAAATGCCGTTGGTAACGGCGCTGTTCCATACCTGCGGGTCGGAAAGAGACCGGAAGCGGAACTTATCCAGATACGGTCTCATGTCCAGAAGCAGACGGCTGCCGGAAACGAAATCCACCTGCAAAACATGGCCGGCCAGCGGCTTGACCGCTTCAATGTATTTCCGGTCCAAACGCACACCTCCTTTTCCAAGCATAAAAAGATCCACTGTACCGTCATTGTACAGTGGATCGGAAAAAAGAACCATTCACAAGTTGTTAGGTATTTGCCGCCAGCAGGGACAGAAGCAGTTTTCGCTTTGCTCTCGGCTCGCCCTCCAGCTGGAGCTTTCCGTAGATCTGATTGATATACTGCCGGACGCTGCCCTCGGAAAGGTAGAGCCGTTCCGCGATCTCCCGGTTGCTCATGCGCTGCGCCATCAGCTCCACGATCTCATATTCCCGCGCTGTCAGCCCGGAAAGCGCCGCCGGCCGTCCGGCTTTCGCCATACGGCGCTCCGCCGCTTCGCCAAGGGCAAGGATCTGCTCCGTCAGCCCTGCTTGCGGCCGCTCCTCCAGCAGGGGACGGAGAAAGCGGAGGTTCTCCGCAAAGGGGATCGTAAGGCCGTCCGGCGCGGCCTCGGTCAGGGCCTGCTCCAGCAGCGTCCGCGCCTCCCGGTGCTTGCCCAGCATCTCATAGGCCGCCGCCGTCTGAATGCGGACGTGCAGGCCCACCAGCGCGTAGTGCATCTCAGCGCAGACGGCCAGCAGCCCCTCGCTGCGGCCGATGACCCGGGCATAGTCGCCCTGGGCGAGATAGACCTGATTTTCGATCATTTCGATCATGGGCTTGCCCGGCGCAAGGAAATTCACCGTGGAGAGCCGATGCTGCGCGAAGATCCCGGGGATCCGGTCCGGCTGGCCCCGCAGGGCGTGAGCATAGGCGTCGGCCGCATTCCAGATATTCAGCCACGCCGCATTGTGGTGCTGCAGCAGCGCGCGGCGGCGCTCCTCCGGCGTGCATCGCAGCCGGAGATCCACAAACAGCGAAAGCCGCCGCGCCAGAAAGTCGCAGCACAGCGCCATGTTTTCCTGCCCATTGTCCCGGATCTGGGCATAGGCCCGCTCCAGCATAAGGTGGGCGTCGGTAAAGCGGCCCTGGCAAAACAGCGCCTCTGCCCGCATGAGCGTCTCCGCGCCCTGGCCGTGGTTGTTGGTGATCTTATAATAATGGGGCATACATTCGTCCATCTCGGCCAGCTCGCCCTCCAGCTCTCCCGGCCCCCGGTAAAACATCATCAGGACAGAGGGCGAGCCGAAGGTCCAGCCGCCGCTGCTGCGGATGCTGATGGCGGGACGGGACATCTGGGCGCTGGCGCTGCGGTGCAGACGGCTCATGGCGCGGATGTCGTTGTAGCAGAGAAAGCTCAGGATCAGGTCGCATTCGCCCAGCAGATCGCCCCGCTGCCGGGGAGAGAGCTGCGGGCTTTCATCGATGGCGGCCAGCAAAAGCGCCTTCAGCTCCAGCATTTTTGGAATGCACCGCCAGTTGAACATGCTGCGCATCAGCACCAGAAGGGCAAAGGGATGGGCCTTCAGCGTTTCCGGCGGACACTGCTCCAGCGCCTCCAGCACGGAGACCGGATCCAGAGAGGAAAGCAGAATGCCGGCGTCCTCCTGCACCACCCGGAGCAGCGCGTCATAATTCCCGGCCGCCCGGTAGGCGGCGATGGCGTGGAGATGCTGCCGATGCGCCTCATACCATGCGCCGAAGCGCTCCCGATAAGCCGCCTGGCGGGCCTCCGGAAGCTTTTGGAATGCGCGGAGCGCACATTCCTTCATCATGTGGTGAAAGCGATAGGTCGTGCCGTCCGGCAGACGCTTGACAAAGGCGTTTTGTCCGGTCAGCGCATCCAGCAGCGCTTCCGCGCGGTCGTCCTCCATGACGAACCGGGCCATTTCCACGGTGAACTCGTCGGCAAGCCCCATAACGGTCAGAAACTCCCGCTGCTTTTCAGGGAGGGGGTCGATCATGGCGGCGGTAAAGATGGCGGAAATATCGGAATTGCGGTCAGGCAGCGCGCCGTGCTCATAAAACATCCGAAGATTCAGATAGACCGCGGAAAACCATCCCTCGCTGTAATACAGCAGCGTCTCGATCTGCTGGTCGGAAAGGGCCGTGCCGCAGCGGTTTGTATAGATGGCAAGCTCCGTGTGATTCAGCCGGAGCTGCTCCGTGCCGATCTGATAGACCCTTCCGCCCAGCCGGACGAGCTCCGCCGCCGGCAGAAAAAGACCCCGGCTGGCAACGATCAGGTGCGCGTTGGCAGGCAGCCGTCCTGCCAGGGCGCTGAGAAATTTCGGGGCGCGCCGGTCTGTCAGCAGGTGAAAGTCGTCTATGAAGATATAGCAGGGGCGCGGTCCCGCCAGCGCATGGCAAAGATCCTCGATCAGCAGACCGCCGCTGGCCTCGTCCGTGGGGCAGACATAGTCCTGCAGAAGATCAAACCCCGCCCTGGCAAAGGCGTCCTGCGCGCTTTTCCAGAAGATGGCCAGATTGCCGGAATAAACACTGATCCGGATCACGGCCGGCGCTTCGGCCTTGGCTCGTTCTGCCAGATACCATTCCACCGCCGTGGTCTTTCCGTAGCCCATGGGCGCCACCAGGGTGGTCAGAGCACAGCGGGAGATCGGCCGCAGGCTCTCCTGCAGCCGCTCAGATATATAGATGGTGTTCAGGTTCCATTTTGGCTTTGGCATGATGTTCCCCTCCCGCTTTGCTGCCGGGCCTTCCGGATCTGGTTCCATTATATCGGAAGGGAAGGCTCTTTTCAAGGGAAAGCATGCGTGTCTGGTCAAACAGCGGCAGCAGATCTCCTTATTTCGGCTGCTTTTCCGGCAGCGTTTTGGTCAGGAGCAGGGTGTAGGCCACGGTGATGGCGATCAGAGCGGCGAGATGGAGCAGGTGCGTTTTTGCGGCAAGGTCCGCGTCATTGGCGAAGGTGCCGAGCGTGTTGATGGCGGAATGGACGGCGATGCAGGGAAGCAGGCTGCCGCCGCGATAACAGATCGTCACCAGCAGGAAGCCCACCGCGACGGCAAAAACGATCTGGCACAGGTTATTGACAATATCCATACCGCTGCCGTTGAACAGGTTGATGATATGCCCGATACCGAAGGTGACGCTTGATATGACGATGGCAGATTTGATATTGTCCTTTGCGATGGCCTGAAACAGCAGCCCACGGAAGATCACTTCCTCCAGGAATCCCACGCAGAGCATACACACGATCCTGCAGGCCGTTTCCGCCGGCGCGTAATTGACCGCAGCGCCGTTCCAGAGATTTCCCGATGCCAGGATCACAAGCGGCACATAGAAAAGAAACCGACATGCGGGAACAGGCGATTTACAAAGCCCATACCGTTTCTGCAAGTTGTTCTTTCGGATAAAGGCAAAAAGCACGACCGTCTGCAAAATGCCGAAAGCGGCGCTTGCCGCATATGCGACCCCGATGGCCTTGTTCAGCGGATTCGCCAGCGATTGCAGAACGCAGTAAACCGCGATCCATACGATCGCAAAGGTCAGCTCGTTTTTTTCATATAGCTTTTTCATTCTGTTTTCTCCTGTAAGGCCAAAACGGCAGTTTTACGATTGGGTTTTGAAGTGCAGCGCGGATAAGACGCCGATCGGCAGAAAATAGGCGCACCAAAGCTCCAAGGCAATGATCCCGCTGAGCCTGCCGCTCCCGTCTGCCATGGCGGCCCGAAACATGCCCGTCATCGGCAGGAGCAGGCAGCCGAAGAAGAACGCGCCATGGATCAGCATAAGGCGCTTGAGCCATTTGTCCCGCCTGTTTTCCGGGTGAAGCGTCAGTCCTGTAAAAAATGTGGATAGCGCCATCATGCCATAGCCCAGCAGGTCATAGCTGAAAAACAGGCCGCCCTTGGAAAAATCCAGAAGCATCGCAGCCTGTTCGTTCAGCGGATCGTTTCTGACAGCTGTCATCTGCGCGAAATAGACCAGCAGGATCAAAACCGCATAGATACATCCGAACAGCAGTCCGGCATTTGCGGCGACCTTTTGTTCTTTGCGGCTCTCGTGATGAAATCCGGCGAGCATCAGAAGATAGCCAAGCGCGAGAAAGATGCAGACAAAATAGCTTCCAAATGCGGAGACCGGCAGGAGAACCGCAAACAGCACCACGATTACCGTGACGATGATCGCCCCGACTTTAGGGATCGTTTTATTCATTGACATATTCTTTCCCCCAAAAATCTGGCAGCAGCTCCTTGAGGGTAACGGTTTTCCTGCTTTCGTAATCCACCAGGATCTCTGTATTTTCGTTTTCCTCGTTCAGCTGATACAGAAATTCGCGGCACGCGCCGCAGGGCATCCCGCTTCCGCCGCCATACGGCGGCCTGTCCCGAAAGGCGATCAGCCTTTTGATCCGCGTCTGACCGCTGCTTACATACATATTCAGGGCGGCGACCCGCTCGGCACATAGATTCATAACGCCGCTGCACGCCTCGATGCAAAAGCCCGCATAGATCGTTCCGTCCTCGCTTTCCAAAGCGCATACCACATGATGCGCCTGGATAAAAGGGCTTACATCCTCCGGATGATATTCCTTTTTCGCCCGCTCGTAGAGCTTTTCCCATATATCCATATCGTCCTCCGAAATTCTCGATAATTACTTTTCGATGATATCCTGAAGCGTCAGGATCTCACAGCCCTTGCTTTCGTAATAGGCCAGCAGCTCGGGCAGCTGCTTTTTGTCGTAGCTGGTGATGCAGTCCGACAGGACATGAACGGCGTAGCCGCTTTTCGCCATGTTATAGCAGGTGGATTTGATGCAGGCCGCAGCGTCGGCCCCGACAATGTAAAACGCGGAAATCTCATGCTCCTGAATGAAATCGGCAAACGCCTCGCTGGTCAGGGCGCTGCTTTTTGACTTTGTGAAAATATGATCGGACACGATCCTCAGCTCCGGCACCAGCTCCGCGCCGCGCGTTCCGGGCTTAAAGGTCCTTGTCCCCGCAGACAGGTTGTTGTGCTGAATATAAACGATCCACAGTTCCTTCCGGATTGCCCAGTCGACCGCCGCATTAACTCTTTCAATGATCTCCCTGTAATTCTTCGTGATGTCATTTTGCAGATCGATCACGACCAGCGCGCTGTTTTTCACCCGGCATTCCTCCTTTTTTGCGCTCATGGGCATTTGCAAAACCAATTTATCGCATCACGGCGTTTCTTCCTTTGCCGCCAGTATTGCGCCCCGATATGCCTGCTCCAGCTGAGCGGCGATAAGCGCCTCGCCGCATTGCAGCGCGTTGTTGGCGATGATGCTTGCATATCCGTGGGCAAACAGGAAAACCGTCAAAAAAACTCGCTTGGTCTGCGCCAGATCAAAGCCCAGGGCGCGCTGCATCGCCAAAAGAACAGGGAGGAGCGCCTCGTCGTCGATCAGCTCCAGCAGGGTCTTTCCACCGAAATGGTCCGACTGAAACAGGAAGCGGAACAAATGCGGCTCTTTGATCGCGAAGCGGATATAATTCATACCGATCCCGAGCGCAGCGCCCTTTGGCGGGCTTTTCAGATCCATCAGATATTCCGAGTGATAAAGGTCTGCCTTCGCATAGACCTCCCGCTTCAGCGCTTCGATCGTTTTGAAATGATACATAACGGGCTGCGTGGAGCAATGCAGCCGTTCCGAGACCGTCCTTGCGTTGATATTGTCCGCACCGGTCTCACGGGCGACTGCAAAGGCCGCATCCACGATCATCTCTCTTGTGATTTTTGCTTTCGCCGGCATAGACGCACCTCGATCTGTAATTCGGATTATGCATAACTTGGATTATAGAATAAAAAGCAGGATCTGTCAAGAGGTGGTACAAGCGACGCGGCGCAAACGCAAAAGCATTCGCCGCGCGCCATCATGCAAAAAGCAACAAACCCTTGAAAACACTGCGTTTGCCAGCATTTTCAAGGGTTTGCGTTTGGCGGAGAAGGAGAGATTCGAACCATCCGAGAATCCTGAAATATCAATGGTTTGCGGGCACGATACAGGATTTTTACATGATTTGTCAAACTTTGATATCGGCGGACATGATCTTAGAGGAGACTTTTTTTCGGCGGGTCTCGCGGATATGGGTATAAAGATCCAGGGTCATTTGAAGGCTGGAATGGCCGAGGATGTATTGGGCATCTTTTGCGTCCACGCCGGATTCGTAGAGGATGGTGGCGAAGACATGACGCAGCTGGTGGAGGGTGCAGGAGATCTTTGCTTCCGCGACATAGTCTCGCCAGAGCTTTTGAAACTGCGTTTCGGTGAACAGCTCGCCGGAGCTGTTTGGAAAGACAAGACCGGAGGAGGGCTGAAGAACATCGGCCAGCCGGTCGATGATGGGAACGGTGCGCGTTCCGGCGTCGGTCTTGGGTTCCTTGATATACGGACGATTGGCGGCGTGGTAAAGCGATTTTGTCACATGGATCTCGCGCTCGTCCAGATTGATATCGTCCCACCGAAGGGCCAGCAGCTCTCCCTTGCGCAGGCCGGAATACATGGCAAAATAGGGAAGCAGGCCGCCGGGGAGGGAAACGGAATCCCGCACGGCGCGGATGTCCCGATCGGAGGGCAGCGGACGGGGCTTCCCGGGTTTGCCCCGCGTGATCGGAAGATCGCGCACAGGATTTGTGTCGGCGGCGCCGGTGGCGCAGGCATGCTTGAAGATCAGGCTAAGCACCAGGCGCTGCGTGGTAAGGGTCTTCTGGGCGGGGTTTGCATCGGAAATATAGGCTTGGAGAAATTGCGCTGCCATGGCCGGGGTGATAGAGCGGATGGGGATCTCTCCGAAGCGGGCGCGGGCCCGGAGATAGGCCGGGTGATAATTTTTCGTGGAATTGTAGGCGATGCGCTTCTGTGCGTCTTCCCACCAATCATCGGCAACGGCGGAAAAGGAGGGGCCGGCATCGCGCCGCCCTTCGTCGGCGAGGATCTTTTCCAGAACCTCCTGTTTGGTGCGGCCATAGAAATACTTCTGGGACTTGCGGCCATCCTGGGTGACGGTGACCTGCTGCTGCCAGAGGCCGTCTTTTCGCTTGACGGGCATAAGAGAGGCTCCTTTCGAGGGAGAATAAAAGCGGAGGGGATGGGGTTGGGAGCCTTTTGAGCAAACCGATGCTTCATCGGGAAAAAGCAGTCTCAGCATTGATCAGCTGCGCGATCAGCTGCTCTGGCCGGCTTTCCCAAAATTCGCGGTCGCACGCGATCACGAGCTGCCTTTTGGCGCGGCTTATGGCCGTGTTGATTACGGCCTTTCCGCGGCTTGCCTGCAGAAGAGAATTGGCAAACCAAAGCGAGCCAGAGTTGTTATCGACAGGACTGAAAATGAGCGTGTCCCATTCCCGGCCCTGGGAAGCGTGGACCGTGAGGATGCGCCCGTCCTTTGCGGCTTTTGGAAAGCTCCGCGAAAGAAGGTTCCGCTGGCCGTGATAAGGCGTCAGGATCGCATAGTCCTGGGGACATTCGGACGCAAGAAACTGATCGATCGCATGAACCTCGGAGACGCTTTGCCTTTTGCCGCTGGGGGCGCGGGGCGCGTCTAAAATGAGGATCGAGGTCCCACCCGGATTGGCGCTGCTGAAATCGGCAGAATAGACAGAACGGGCAAGGACGGATGCAATGGCGTCTCCAAAACGATGCGTCAGCGTAAGATCATACTTCGGCATGTTCCGGAAAGCCGGCTCGGTGCCTTCTTTATAATCGCAGAGCATCTGATCGAAGCTTTTCTCAAAAAGATCCTCCAGATAAATTGCGGATTGCGACCACAAAAAGACGGAGGAGGCGGAGCCGCTGAATGCGGAATCGTTCATCTCGCATACCGGCGGAAGCTGCATATGATCGCCGAGGAATGTAACGGGAACATTGCGGGCCAGCAGCGTGGCGGCTTTGATCAGGCAGCAGTAGCCGGCTTCGTCCATGAAAATGTGGTTCGGGACGAAGGAGCTATCCGCGCCGGGAGGGAATACGCTGATATAACGGTCGACCGTGCAGGCGACGATGCTTTTGCCGCTATATCTGTCGCGCTCGGCGCACTGAAGCTCTTTCAGCTCCTGCGTCAGGGCATCTGTTCGGGCGGATAATTCATCATCGGAAAGAGGGCGATATGCTTCGTACGGTTCCTGCTTTTGCTCATTGCTGCGGAGCATATCGTCAATTGCAGAGAAAAAGTCAGAACGATCCTGAGGATCGGAAAGCGCCTTTGTGGAGGCAAAAAGCTCCTGAAGCTTTGGGGAAAAGCGAACGGTGGAATAGGCTTCTCTGGCCAATGACTGCCCTTCAGACATGAATGCGCTGCACGAATCCTCCAGCTGCGAGATCTGATCGTCCGTCACCTTTATCTTGGAAGAAACGGCAGACGAGAGCTCTTTGCTTTCCTTCAGGGATCGATAAAGCGCTTCCAGCTGGCGCACCCGCTTTTGATAAGCTTCCGTGGAAAACAGCTTCCCCAGCCTGGATCGCAGACTGTGCATAGACCGTTCCGAAGCGGCGATATCCCGAAGCAGGTCATTCATTTCTTTAACGGCAAGGGTCTTTTGCGCATGCAGTGAGGTCAGCTCCTGCCGATGCGCTCTCTGCTGCATACGGGCTTTTACATAATCCTCCCGGAGCTGCATGGTGCGGTCGGCCAATGCGGAGACCTTTTCTTTTACGGAGGACAGCGCCGCAGCTTCCGCGCGCAAGGAAAGATAATCCTGATATATTTTCAGCTGGCGCTCGGCGGCGGCTGTCCTTTGCGCGAGAGCGGCGCTCTCGCAGGCGGCGGAATATTGCTTGGCAAATGCCCGGGAGGGAAGCCCGAGCCGAAGCGCACAGTCGGCAGAATAGCCGGCCTGCTCGAGAATGGGGATCAGACCAAAAAGCATCTGCTCAACGGCATTATTGGTGGGCGCGGTCAGCAGGACCTTTTTCCCGGCACGCAGAAGCGCAATGATACAGTTTGCCAGGACGCAGCGTGTTTTGCCGGTGCCGGGCGCGCCCCAGATATAAGAAAACGGCTCTGTCAAGGCACCGTGGATGGCCGCCTGCTGTTCGGGGGTCGGCTGGTCGCCGAAATATTCCGCAGGAGGCGGCAAGGACGGCGCGGGACGGGAAAGATGGATCCGCGACCCGAAGCTGTCGTACCAGTTATAAACGCGCTTGACCAGGAACTTCAGATCGGAACAAAGCAAAAGGTCGGCCGGACTTGCAGAGGCGATCAGGTCAAATAAACGCTGATTCTGCGGCCGGAGCAGGAGCGTTGCCGCCTGGGCATCGTAGGAAACGGGGTTGATCTGATGGGCAGTATATAATTTGCCGCATACCTTGAACTCCAGACTATCCGGCGAAGCCTCCGCAGAAAGCCGGGAAGCAAGCTTCAGCAGAAAGCCGTCAATTGTCTGCTCGATATTGTATACGCGCGTCTCGGCGTAACCCCGGCCGTTGGCTTCAAGATAGCGATAGTAGAGCGCGGCGCTGGTCATGGCGAGAGATCTGAAATCGTTAATATCCATGGTCCTCTCCAATGGTTCCGCAGGCAGATCGGCCTGCGGTATTTTTATTTCAGGCCTGGCCGCTCACCGGACGCCGGAGGTGAAGGCGACGGCTTTTCCGAGGATGCGGAGGGCGTTCATCTCCTCGGCCCAGAAGGCCATCGGGCGGTATAGGGGATTTTCGGCCTCCAGGATGACATGATCGGGAAAGATGCGAACGCGCTTGAGGGTGGCCTCGTCGTCGATGAGGACGGCGGCGATCTGGCCGTGCTCCACGGTGTCCTGCTGGCGGATATAGACGATGTCGCCGTCGAAGATGCGGGCGTTGATCATGCTGTCGCCCTTGCAGCGGAGGGCAAAATCGGCGTGGATATGCGCCGGGATGTCTACATCCCCCTCGTGGTTCTCCTCCGCCAGGATGGGCGTGCCGCAGGCGATGGACCCCACCAGCGGGATCTTCCGCATGGCCGGCATGGGGAGGAGGTTGTCGGGCGCGGGAGAAGATTCAACGCCAAGCAGGACAAGCGGGGAGATCTTAAGTGCTTCAGCAAGCTTGTAGATTCGACTGCGCTTCATGTTCGCTATATTGCCAGATTCCCAGCGGGAAACAGTTCCTTCGGAAACACCGACATAATCTGCCACATCCTTCATGGTAAGGCCAAGCTCGATGCGGCGGTCTTTGATGATATTGGAAGTCATGATGTTCACCTCAAGGTCATTATACGGCATGGATTGCGGAAATGCAATAAAAATCGCTGAAAATGCAGAAAAACTTGCGTAAATGTATTGACAAGCGGAAATCGCTGTGATACTATACTTGCGTAAACGCAAGACGAAAGGAGGGAAACACGGTGTTTAACGCGAATAAGCTCAAGGGCGAAATGGCCGAAAAAGGTTGTTCTGCCGAAAAGCTTGCTGCGGCATTAGGCATAAATCCAAGCACCCTATACCGCAAGATGACCGGAGCCAGCGAATTTACCAGATCAGAAATTCAGCTTGCGGCGGCGTTTCTTGACCTTTCGGCAAGCGATATACAGGATATTTTTTTTGCGAAGGAACTTGCGTAAATGCAAGCAACAAGGAGGCAAACACAATGGAAAACAACCATGATGCGGCGCAGCGGTGGTATGCAGCGCTGGAGGAAAAGCACGAAGCCATGAGCGACGAGGAGCGGAAGCTTTGGTATCAGACGGAGGAGGGCGGCATCTTCCTTGGGGTGCTGCAGGATCTCTGGCGGGAGGATCTGGACGAGGTGATCCTGCGGGCCTATGAGAGGGCACGGAGGGCGGGGGAGAGGTGAACGCGATGGAGAGCATCCTGATGTCGCCGATGGCGAAAGCGCATCCAAAAGCAAAGCCCCTGGCCCTGGCGCTGGTAGAAGCAGCGGCAAGACAAGGGGCAAGCGCGGAGGAGCTGCGCCTGGCGTGCGTCATGGCGCAGGAGGCGTATCGGCTGGCGATGGACAACTCACGCGTCCCGGTCACGGAGTTCGAGCGCGACGCCAAAGCCGCCCTCGAGCGCATCTAACAAACAACAGGAGGGAAACAGCATGTTAAAGCGAGATCTGGCGGCGGCGGAGCTGGAACGGCTGCAGGAGATCTTTCCGGGAAACGGAACGATCTCTCTGCGGCAGGCGGCAAAGTATCTGGGGCGGGATGTGCGGACGCTCCAGGCGAACCGGAGCTTCCCGCTGAAGAAGGTGGGGCGCCGGTACTGGGTGAGCCTGGTGGGGCTGGCGCAGTGGATCCACAGCTGAAGGAGGAGGCGGCGATGTGGGATGCGCGAAGCTGCTGGCTGTGCGGGCGGAACGGCACGGCGGATCCGCTGGACAAGCATCATATCTTCGGCGGGGCCTGCCGGAAGAAAAGCGAGAAATACGGGCTGGTGGTCTGGCTCTGCCACCGGCGGTGCCATCTTTCCGGCAAGCGGGCGGCGCACAGCTGCCGGGAGACCATGGACGCGCTGCACAAATACGGCCAGAAGCTGGCCATGGAGCGGATGGGCTGGACGAAGGAGGAGTTCATGCTGGAGTTTGGCAGGAATTATCTGGACGAGGGAGACCTTGCAGAGATTTAAGGGCAGGCCGCCGCCCCCGGGCGGCGGTGCTCCGAGCAGGAGGAACCAGCCGGGACAGCTGGCCGCCGGAATGCAGACAGGGATCCGGAGCGCTGCCGCCGAGGGGCGGCGAGACCCCTTGGAAAACAATTTTTATGAGGAGGAGCACTACAATGATCGAATGCAGGATCGGAAAAAACACGAAGGACAGGTATATCAGGATCAATGGGACGATCCAGGATCTGGCGCTGGATCTGGCGCTGATGATCAACAGCATTTACAACTCGATCCGCCGGCATCGCCCGGAGGCGGCGGAGGCCTTTGCCCAGGTCCTTCCGCAGATGCTGGCGGATCTCAGGGATGAGATCTTCGGGCCGGCGAAGCTGGAGGGCGTCTCGATCGTGACGGTGGTAAAGAAGAAAGAGGAAGAAGATGCGGCGGAAGAGGAAGAAGCAAGGTAGGCGGCTGCGGCCGCTCTGGGGCGCGCTGGCGGCGATGAGCTTTCTTTTGACGCTGGGAGCTGCCGGCGGAATGGAGCACGGCACCATGGCGCTGGGGCAGGGCGTCTGGCTCATGGCGGCGTCCCTGGGGGCGGGAACGGCCTTTGCAAAGCTGGCCGGACTGCTGGAATAACGGAGGGAGAGGAAATGAAGCTTTCGAAATATGCAAGCCTGGTGAAGCGCTGCGGACGGTGCATCGTGGCGCGGGTGGAGGGCAGCGGGATGTGGCTGGGGACGAGCGGCGCGCTCTACCGGGCGGCTGAGCTGCCGGAGCCGGAGGGGGAGGACCAGGTGCGGGCGATGCTGGACCTGCCGGAGCAGACCTGGAACAAGGTATATATGAGCGAGATCCGGGCGGAGAGCACGGCTGATGTTCTGGGCATGGACCTCTCCCCCTATGCGATGGGCGAGCAGGACGCGGACAAGCTGAAGATGATGGCCGCGCACAACGGCTTCTGGTACGCCTGCTACCGCTGCCGGGAGGACGGCGAGCTGATCTTCTTTGATGAGGAGGCGCTGGGGCCGGTGGCGGAGGAGATCCGGCGCAGCGATTACATCAAGTTTACGGCACGGCGGGCAGAGGATGGGACGCGGTATCTGGTGGTGCATGACGGCTTTGATGTGCTGGCGGCGATCCTGCCCGTGCAGGTGCTGACGGAGGAATATATGACGGATCTGGCGGAGTTTCAGGCGCTGTGCACCAGGCAGTATTGGAAGGACCAAGCCGACCGGCCGGCGGACGCGCCGGAGGAGGAACAAATGGAACTGGAGGGAACGGAATGCTGACGATGGAAGAGATGCGGCGCGTGATGGACCGCTATTCAGAGGAAGGCGAAAGCTGCCGCGCGGTCATGCCGGACTGGGCGCCGGACGTGGTGGAGGACCTGAAGCGGCGGCTCCAGGCGGCGGAGACGCGGGAAGCGCGGATGCGGGAGCGGATCGCGCTGCTGGGGCTGGAGGGGATGTTCGTCCCCAAGGAGGATCTGATCCCGGACAGGAAGACGGCGGCGGCGCTTTTGCGCCGGTGTACCGGGGAGGAGCTTCGCTGCGGGAAATGCCCGCTGCAGGGGCTGGGAGACCAGTGCTGCGACGCGCTCAAGCTCTGGAGCGCGGAGCTGCTGGAGGAGAAGAGCTGAACGAGGGCTTCGGCCCTCTGCCGGAGCTGCCGGAGGAACGGCGGCCTGGGAAGAGCGCCGGAACGGGAAGGGAGGAGACAGGAATGGACAGGAACGGACAGCGGGAGCCTTGGATGCGCATTATGGCGCTGCCGGTGTGCACCTGCGGGCGAGTGCTGACCAAGAAGAGCCTGCTGCGGGAGCTTTGGGCAGACAAGAACCACCGGCCGGGGCCGACGGTGAGCTGGATCCGCTCCAGCGTGGCGGAGATCGGGATGGCCTGCCCGGCGTGCAGCCGGGACAGAAGGGTGCGGTTTCTCTGCTGCGACCGGTTTGAGAGCCGGCGCCCGGCGCCGGCGGACATCTGGCCGATCCCGCCGGGGGAGGAGGCGGAGACCGTGCTCCGCCAGGTGCTGAAGCGCCGGGAGCAGGAGGGTCTGCCGAAGGAGCAGCCGGCGGAATATCGAAGGAGCACCCCGGAGGATGCGGCGCGGGCAAAGCAGTGGATCGCGCGGCTCCGGACGCAGGCGGGCGGCAGCTGAAAAGCGCGGGCAGGATCAGGGCTGCCCCGGGCGGTGAAATACAGACGTCCGAGGGTCACTTCCTTATGACCGGCGGCGAAGGCCGCGAGTCCCTTCGTCGTCCGGGGGAGCCTTGATCTATTTTATAAATCTCAAAAGGAGGATGACAGCATGAAGGTTATCTGGAAAAAGCCGGGAAAGCCGCCGGAGACGGCGGAGGTGGAGAACACGCCGGCGGCGCTGCAGGAGGCCGTGGGCGGGAGGATCGAGACGGTGCGCCTGGCGGAGGACGCCTGCATCGTGTGCAACGAGGAGGGCTGGCTGCAGCGGCTGCCCTATAACTGCAGGATCGGGGGAATGCCGCTGGCGGGAGATGTTTTGCTGGTGGGCGTATGCGGGGAGGAGTTTTGCGATATCCCCGGGGACCCGGAAATGATCGGCCGCCTGGTCTTTGGCGAAGGCGGGAGGATCCGCCAATGAGCAAAGGGACGCTGCGGCCGGAGGCGGGGGAGAAGGAGCGCCGGGGCGAGCGGATCCTCCGAAAGCGGGAGCAGGCGCTTCGGGGACGCTGCACGGCGGAGGAGATCGACAAGGAGGTCCGGGGCCGATGGACCAGCTCGGACTGCGGGAAATGCCGGTTTTCCGGCCAGTTTCTGGACGGGAACGGCGCGGGGAGCGGGCATTATTGCGACTACCTGCGGATCCGCGGAACGCCAAGGCCCAAGGCGGGCTACGGACAGCCCTGCCCGGCGTTTACACCGGGGCGCCGGCGAAAAAGACGGAACGCAGCGGCGAAGGCGCCGTGCAGATAAAAAGGAGGAACAACGATGAAGTAGGAAGTATGGGAAAGCATCCGGCTGATGCTCTGGGCCTGGGAGCTGGGGAGCGGGACGGCGCTGCCGCCGGGACTCCGGGAGGTGCTGGACAAGGCGGAGGAGCTGCTGGCCGGCGCAGCGGAGACCGGCGCGCTGATGGGCAGCGGGGAGGAGCCGGCAAAGGAAGCTCCGGCCCCAAGGCCGGAGACGGCGGAGGAGCCGGACCCTTTGGCAGTAAGGCTCCTGGACTATATGAAAAGCCGGGAGCTGAACGCCAGCCGGGTGGCAAAGGACCTGGGGTGCAACAGCCAGACGCTGCGGAACATCCTCACGGGAAAAACAGCGCCCTCCCGCCGGGTGGAGGCGGCGATCCGGGGGTATCTGGAGACGCGTGGACAGGAAGCTCCTGGGGCCGAATGACCCCGGAAGAGCGGGCCAGGGCGGAGACGCGGGGCGGCTGGGTGAAAAGCTGCCAGGGATGCCTGTGGCGAAACGGCGGTACCGGCACCTGCGACTTTCTGCTGCGCAACGGGCGGCGGAGGAGGAAGCCGGCGCGGTATGGCGGGGCATGCCCGGAATATGAAAAACGGCGAAAACCAAAATGACACGAAGGAAACCGGATCCCAGAAAATCAGGGCCGCAGGGGCGGCTCTGATTTTGTGGCATTCGGCCCCGGAAACGGGAGGACGAAAGCGGCAGAGCAGCACATAGAACGCGGGCGTGCGCGCGTTCTATGCAGGCTCATAAGAGGCCTAAGTTTAGGAACGGAGGAGAGAGGGCGGTGAAGAAGGTGCGGCGGATCCTGCAGACAGGGAACATCCGGGAGGTCCGGGAGATGTATGTCCCGGAATCCTTCCGGCCAAGGGGACGGCGGAAGGGGCCTTCCCGCCGGAGCCAGGAAAAGAACAATCTGGACGCGGCCATCCGGGAAGCGGCGACGATTTTGGACGCGAACTTTTTCTATGCCAGAGGAGACCGGCTGGTCACGCTGCGGTATGACGATGCGCACCTGCCCGAAACGGAGGAGCAGGCGCGGGAAAACGAGACGCGGCTCATCGCCGTCTGCCGGCGGTGGGCAAAGAAGAACGGGAAGAGCTTCCGCTTTTTTGCCGTGACTTCGGACAAGAAGCGGAACGGAGACCCGGCGCGGCTGCATCATCATCTGGTGATCAGCGCCGTCCCGGCAGAGGTGCTGCGGGCGGCCTGGCCCTATGGCACGGTGGACGATCGGAGCCTCTGGGACGAGGAGAGCCATGGAACGCTGGCGGCTTATCTGGTGAAGCAGGCCATCCGCGGAAGGAATGTGAAGAAATGGCGCAGCTCCCGGAACCTGGCCCGGACGGTGATGCTCTCGGAGCAGGAGGTTTTGCCGGAGAGCAAGTACCGGATCCCCAAGGGGGCGAAGGTCATCTGGCAGGGGGAATATGATCCGGCGATGGGGAAGCTGCTGCACCTGAAGCTGCGGATGCCGGAGAAGGAGGAAGCAGCTGACGCCGGGGCGAGGCCGGGAAGACGGCGGGCGGAGGGCCGGACGAGAGGAGGCGGCGGGCATGAAGTATAAAACGGCGCTCCCTCCGGATGTGCGGGAGGTATGCGCAGCCCACGCCCGGGGCTATGAGCGGCAGAAGCGCATTCTTGCGCGGCGGCGGGCGGAGCTTTGCCAGCGGGGACGGCCGGAAGCGGGGGCGCTGGGGCTGGCGGAGCTGGAGCAGAGCGAGGAGAGCCGGAGCGTCCGGGCGGTGGAGCGGGCCATGGAGAAGGCGCTGGGAGACATCCAGAACGGGGAGATCCGCCGGGCGCTGGCAAGCGGGATCCTGCGGAATCTGGAAAACAGAAGGGCGTGGCCATATGAGCGCCTTTTTTTGCCATGCGTTGGGAAAAAGCTGTTTTACCGGAAGAAAAATCTCTTTCTGCTGGCGCTGGCGCGGGAGCTGGGCTATCGGGTGGAGCCGTAAAAAGTGGGCGCCGCTGCCAGCATTGAAGCTGATAACATGAAAGCATGAGGAAGCATCGCAGGGGCGGTGCTTCTTTTTTGGCAGGGAGGGGTTTTTCCCCACGGCAGGCGCGCACGGCGCGCGGGCATATGCGCGGGAGACCCTGAAACGCGGCGAAAGGAGGCGGCCGGATGGGCAGGCCGAAAAAGTACACAAGAAAAGGGCTTCGGGAAGCGCTGGAGCGGTATTTTCGCAGCATCTCCCGCACGGTGACGGCGCGGGACGCGGTGGGCAGGATCCTCCGGAACGACGACGGCGAGGAGATCCGGACGGTGGAATACGGGGTGCCGCCCAGCATCACGGGGCTGTGCCTGTATCTCGGCATCGACCGGAGCACCTGGCAGAACTACTGCGACAGCCGGGAGATGGCGGACCTGTGCAGAGAAGCGCGGCTGCGCATCGAGGCTTATCTGGAGCAGGAGCTTCTGACCCGGAAGAAGGGGCTGCAGGGCGTGATCTTCAACCTGCAGAACAACTATGGCTGGAAGGAGAAGCGGGAGGTAGAGCTGGGGGACAAGACCCGCGGGGCCATCCCAGACGCCAGCATCGGAGAGAAGCTGGCCGCCATCGCGGCGGCGCAGGCGGCGGCCGGGGAGATCCTTGCGGAGGGATCGGGCCGTGAAGAAGGCTGAGCTGCAGGAGCTTGACCGGCTCTACAGGATCGCCCTCTGGTATAACCGGCTGCGGGAGAGCAGCAACGAGGCCTTTCTGCCGCTGTTTGCGGACGAGCACCGGTACCTGGTGCTGAAGGGCGGAGGCGGCTCGGGCAAATCCATCTTCGCGGGGCGGAAGGTGCTGGAGCGGGTGACCTCGGAGCCGGGGCACCGGTGGCTGGTGTGCCGCAAGGTGGGGAAGACGCTGCGGGAGAGCTGCTTCAAGCAGCTTTTGGGGCAGCTGGCGGAGTTCTATCCGGACAGCGGATACAAGGCGAACAAATCCGACATGGCCATCTCGTTCCGCAACGGCAGCGAGATCATCTTTGCGGGACTGGACGATGTGGAGAAGCTGAAATCCATCTACAACATCACGGGGATCTGGATCGAGGAGGCCAGCGAGCTTCTGGAAAGCGACTTCAACCAGCTGGACATCCGACTGCGCGGCCGGACGCGGGAATACCAGCAGATCATCCTGAGCTTCAACCCCGTCAGCATCCGGCACTGGCTGAAGAAGCGCTTTTTTGACCGGAAGGATCCCCGGGCGCGGGTGCATGAGAGCACCTACCGGGACAACCGCTTTCTGGACGCGGCGGCCATCCGGACGCTGGAGGGCTTTCGGGAGACGGACGAGTATTATTACCAGGTCTATTGCCTGGGGATGTGGGGCGTGACCGGCAAAACGGTATTCGACGGCAAAGCCATCGGCCGGCGGCTGCAGGAGCTGGAGCCGCCGGTGCGCACCGGCCTTTTCGCATACACGGACGACGGGCTGCGGCTGACGGACATCCGATGGGAGGACGAGAAAGACGGCTGCATCCGCATCTACCGGGAGCCGGAGAAGGGCGTGCCCTACGTCATCGGCGGAGACACCGCCGGAGAGGGCAGCGACAGCTTTGTGGCGCAGGTGCTGGACAACCGCACCGGGGAGCAGATCGCAGTGCTGCGGGGGAAGTTTGACGAGGATGTATTCGCGCGGCAGGTCTACTGCCTGGGGATGCACTACAACACGGCGCTCATCGGCATCGAGACGAACTTCTCCACCTACCCGGTGATGGAGCTGGAGCGGCTGCGGTATCCGAAGCAATATGTCCGGGAGAGCATCGACGACTACACACACAAGATCAAGCAGAGCTTCGGATTTCTCACGAATACGAAGACGCGGCCGGTGATCCTGGCGGGGCTGATCCGCGCGGTGCGGGACGATATCGCCATCGTCGACGACGAGACCACGCTGGAGGAGATGCTGACCTTTGTCCGGAATCCGGAGACGCTGAAGCCGGAGGCGGAGCCGGGGGCGCACGACGACTGCGTGATGAGCCTTGCCATCGCGCATCATATCCGGCCGCAGCAGAGCTATCTCCGGCAGGAGGAGGCGCAGAAGCGGCGGTGGACGGCGAGCATGTGGGAGGACTATGAGAACGCCTCCCCGGCGGAGCGGGAGCTGCTGCGCAAAAAGTGGGGGGATCCACAGCGATAACAGGAGGGAACGATGGGAAAGAAACAGGACAAAGGCAAGCTGCGGCTCTGGCAGGAGCGGCTGAAGGTCAACGAGGCGGCCTATGCAGCGGAGACGGCCCGCATGGATCAGCGGGAGGCGCTCTATACGGGGACGAAGACCCTGCGGCCCATGGTGCCGGGGGACGCCAAGACAACGGCGGCGCATGTGCGCAACCTCTGCGCGGAGCTGATCGAAGCCCAGGCGGACAGCAGCATCCCCCAGCCGAAGGTCACGGCCCGGCGCAAGCAGGACGAGATGAAAGCAAAGCTCATCGAGGACATGCTGCGCAACGAGCTGGACCGGCTGCCCTTTGAGCAGCTGAACGACATCATGGGGCGCACGGTGCCCATCCAGGGCGGCGCGGCGTTTCTGGTGGAATGGGACAACACACAAAGGACGCACTTTACCGTGGGGGAGCTGGCGGTGTCTGCCCTGCACCCCAAGCAGATCATCCCGCAGGACGGCGTTTATACCGGCGTGGAGGACATGGACTATATCCTCCTGAAGATCCCCCAGACGAAGGAATACATCCAGCGGCGCTACGGCGTGGATCTCCGGGACGAGCGGGAGCAGGAGCCGGAGATCAAGAGCACCGGCGGCACGGCGGCGGAGGATCTGGTGACCCAGTACATCGCCTATTACCGCAACGACAAGGGCGGCATCGGGCTTTACAGCTGGGTGAACGATACGCAGCTGGAGGACCTGGAGGATTACCAGGCGCGGCGGCTGCGCCGGTGTGTAAAATGCGGCGCGGTGGAGCCGCTGCTGACGGAGACGGAGATGCCGGAGGACTTTTTCTCCGGGCAGGGCGCAGATCCGGAGACGGAGGCGGAGCGCCTTGCCGGAGAGACGCGGCCCCGGCCGCTGCGGGGCGGGCGGAAAAGCTGCCCCTACTGCGGCGGCAGCCGGTGGGAGGAGACGGCGGAGGACTTTGAGGAGATCCCCGTGGCCGTGGCCCGCAGCGACGGCAGCACCGTGGGCGGTATGCTCCGCCGGGAGCAGCTTTCCGAGACGGAGACGGACGCGCTGGGGCTGCCGGTGATGGAGATCATCCAGGAGCCGGTGCGGGTGCCCTTTTACAAGCCGGATATCTTCCCGGTGATCCTGCAGAAGAACGTGAGCGTGTACGGCCGGTTCTTAGGCGACAGCGACATCGACAAGATCGCCGACCAGCAGAACACCACCAACCGGATCGAGAGCAAGATCATCGACAAGCTTTTGAAATCCGGCAGCTATATCACGCTGCCGGACAGCGCCAGCATCCGGGCGGACGCGGAGGACATGAAGATCATCCGCCCGGGGACGGCGGCGGACACCAGCCTGATCGGCGTTTACGATCTGCAGGGGAACATCAGCCAGGACCTGACCTATCTGGCGCAGGTCTATGAGGAGGCCCGGCAGGTGATCGGCATTACGGACAGCTTCCAGGGCCGGAAGGATACCACGGCCACCTCCGGCAAGGCAAAGGAGTTTGCCGCGGCGCAGAGCGCCGGACGGCTGGAGAGCAAGCGGGTGATGAAGGATGCGGCGTACGCGGCGCTATTTGAAGCTATGTTCAAGTTCAAGCTGGCCTATACGGACGAGCCGCGGCCGGTGGTATCCAACGACATCCACGGCAACACCCGGTACGATACCTTCAACCGATACGACTTTTTGGAGCAGGACGCGGCGGGGGAATGGTGCTGGAACGATCAGTTCCTGTTCAGCTGCGATACCTCCGCCCCGCTGGCCAGCAACCGGGAGGCCATGTGGCAGGAGACCCGCATGAACCTGCAGACGGGGGCATTTGGCGACCCGTCGCAGCTTCAGACCCTGATCCTCTTCTGGACGAAGATGGAGCTGCTGCACTATCCGGGAGCGGGAGAAACGCGGGCATATCTGGAGGAGGAGCTGCGCAGGCAGCAGCTGCAGAAGCAGCTGAGCGCTCAGCTGCAGCAGACGGGCGGGGGCCAGCCTGCCGCGCCGCAGGCGCAGGGGACCGGACAGAGCATGGGGCAGAAGCCCCTTCTGAGATAAACACGGAAAGGAGGAAAGAGCAATGGCAGAGAAGAGACCGACCTATGCCGGCAGCATCAAGAACACCGGCGCACAGGTTGTGAAGGCACCCTTCGGCGGCGACAGCCGGAAGGGTAAGAGCACCGTGAAGACCGGGACCGACCTGAGAAGCGGTAAGAACAAGTAAGCACAGCATATCGACAGCATATCGCAGGAAAAGCGTAAAAATCCAGAGAGGAGCAAGACAATGGAGATCGACTACGGCGCGCTGTTTGGCATCGATGCAGGCGGAAACGAGCAGGAGACCGCCGAACCTGCCCAGGAGGAGACCACACAGGCGCAAGGCGCAGAAGCGCAGGAGGCCGCCGAACCTGCCGGAGAAGAGACACAGGAGCCTGCCGAAGCGCCGGAAGCCGCGGAGGACGGGGAGGAACGACGGGGCCGGCAGACCCCGGAGCAGAACGCAGCCTTTGCCGCGGCACGCCGCAAGGCGGAGGCGGAGCGGGATGCCGCCGTGGAGAAGGCGCGCACAGACGCGCAGGAGGAAGCGAGACGCACCATCGACGAGGCGTTTCGAAACAGCGGACTGGTGAACCCCTACACAAAGCAGCCCATCACATCGAAGGCGGAATATGACGAATACCGGCAGCGCTACGACGCGGAGCGCAAGGCCAGCCTTTTGAAGAAGAGCGGGATGAGCGACGCGGAGTTCAGCGCGTTCATCGACGGTCTGCCGGAGGTGCAGCAGGCCAAGGCGGCCCAAAAGGCGGCCGAGCAGGCGCGGCGGGCGGCCATGGAGACCCAGGCGAAGCTTCGGACGGAGGAGGAGCTGAAGGAGATCGGCAAGCTGGATCCCAACATCCGGGAACTGAAGGATCTGACGGCCATGGAGACCTACCCCCGGTTTTTGGAGCTGGTAAAGCGCGGGAACACGCTGCTGGACGCTTACCGGCTGGCAAACATCGATGCGCTGACCAGCGGCGCTGCGGCGGCCACCAGACAGGCGGCGATCAACGCGGTGCAGAGCAAGCGGCACATGGGCCAGACCAGGGAGCGGGGCACGGGCGCTTTAAGCGTGCCGGAGGATGTGAAGGCGATGTACCGTGCGCTGAACCCGGGCGCGACGGACGCGGAGATCCAGGCGCATTACAACCGCAGCCATAAGAAAGACTGACAAAACGAGAGGAGAGACAAAACAGCATGAGCTTTAAGATCCATTCCATGGATGGCGGCCGCGTGCCGGGCATTGAATACCTGCCCGCGAGCGCCATCACCCCCAAGGTGGGCATGGCGCTGGTGCAGACCAACGGCCAGCTGGCGCTGGCCACGGGAGCCAACGCGCCCACTTACATTTCCATGTGTGAGAAGGACAGCGCCTGCACGGCAGGGGAGATCATCTCCGTGATCCGCGTGGGCAAGGACATGATCCTGGAGACCACCTTCGCGGCGGCGGCCACCAGCGTTAAGCTGGGCAGCAAGGTCACGCTGCACACCGACGGCCTGCAGGTCACGGCCACCACCACAAACGGCGTGGCGGAGATCGTCTACATGGACGGCACCGCCAGCGGCAGCATGTGCCGCGTGCGCTTCTAAAACGACGAAAGGAGTACAGTGAACAATGGCGAATATCACCTTTACCGAAGGCTCCGGCCTTCAGAACAGCATCTTCGGCAAGAGCCAGGAGCCGATCAAGCTGTTTCTGGAAAAGCGGGGCGAGGCCTTTGAGCAGGCCAGCATGCTGCCGGAGCTGTTCAACATGGGCACCTCCACCCACTGGGGCGAGAAGTTTTCCACCATGACGGCCATGGACGGCTTCCAGCCGGTGGGCGAGAACGGGGAATACCCCGTAGACGGCATGCAGGAGGGCTACAGCAAGTTTCTGGAGCACATGACCTGGAAGAACAGCTTTTCTCTTTCCCGGGAGATCGTGGAGGACGGCAAGCTGATGGAGCTGAAGAAGCAGCCCGCGGGCTTTGCCACCAGCTACTACCGCACCAGGGAAAAGTTTGGCGCGGCGATCCTGGGCGCGGCGATCCAGAAGAAGACGGAGACGGTCTTCCTGGGCAAGACCTTTGACACCAAAGGCGCAGACGGAAAGGCTCTGTTTGCCGCCGACCATCCCAGCAAGCTGGGCAAGGCAAAGCAGTCCAACCTGTTTTCCGACGCCTTCAGCGGCGACGCGCTGGGGGCGATGGAATCTGCGATGCAGGATTTCCGCGGCGACAATGACGAGGTGCTGGACGTGGCCCCGTCCACCATCCTGATCCCCAACGACTATAAGCTGAAGCGGGATGTGTTTGCGGCCATCGGCGCGGACAAGGACCCCAACACGGCCAACAACGGCTTCAACTACAATTTCGGCCGCTGGAATGTGATCGTGTGGCCTTATCTGAACCAGTTTATCGCGGCGGGCACGGCCCCCTGGATCCTGCTGGACAAGCGGTACAACGACGAATACGGCTGCGCCCTCTGGCTGGACCGCGTGGCGCTGGAGGTCCGGAGCGAGCTTAGCGGCAACGACGCCAACGTGTGGAAGGGCTATGCCCGGTTTACCGCCGGCTTCAACGACTGGCGGGGCTTCGCCGTGGGCGGCGTGACCGGCGGGACGCAGCTCATCACCGCGTGACGGAGGGCCTATGGGGAACTATACGAGATTTACAGATCTGGAGGTGACCGGCGAGCTGAAGCTGGGCGGCGTGAAGCAGTCTGGCTCCAAGGTCACAACGGCGGATGCTGCCGCGGCGGCGGGCGCTGCGCCTACGAAGGCGGAGTTTGACGCCGTCGTCACGCTGGTCAACGATCTGAAGGCCAAGTATAACGCCCTGGTCGCGAAGATCGGCGGCTGACAGAGCGGATCGGGGCGGCGGCGCAGGCTGCCGTCCCGGTTTTCATACACAGGAAAGGAGAACGAACCATGGCAACGCTGAAAAGCGTGATCAACTATGTGGACGAGATCAAGCCCAATGCCTTTTCCAACGCGGCAAAGACCCAGTGGATCAACGAATGCGAGGGGCTGGTGCAGACGGAGGTGCTGCTGCGGGCCAGCGAGGAGATCCTTGCTTACAGCTATGACGCGGATCAGAACAAGACGCTGCTGGTGCAGCCGCCCCACGATAAGATTTACTGGGCATACCTGACGGCCATGATCGACTTTGCCAACGGCGAATACAGCAAATATCAGAACACCATGCAGGTCTTCAACAGCTTCTTCGGGGAATATATCCGCTGGTTCGCCCGAAACTACCGCCCGGCAGACACCCATCAGCCGTGGTATGACAACGGGGAGGCGGAGCGGGGGCTGATGCCCTGGCGGGGATATTATCTCACTGCCTATGGCATTGCGCTGAAGCACGGATATCAGGGCACGGAGGAGGAATGGCTTGCAAGCCTGGTGGGGCCAAAGGGCGAGACCGGCGCAGCGTTTACCTATGCCGATTTTACCGACGAGCAGCTGGCCGCCCTGCAGGGGCCGAAGGGGGAGACGGGAGAGACCGGAGCCACGGGAGAGACCGGCCCCAAGGGCGATCCCTTTACCTATGCTGACTTTACCGCCGCCCAGCTGGCAGCCCTGAAGGGCGAAAAGGGAGACAAGGGCGAGACTGGGGCGCAGGGCGAGAAGGGCGAGACCGGAGCGAAGGGCGATCCCGGCGAAAAGGGCGAGACCGGAGACAAGGGAGACACCGGAGCGCAAGGTCCCCAGGGGCTTACAGGTCCCCAGGGGCCTGCCGGCCCCAAGGGCGAGACCGGCGACAAGGGCGAAAAGGGCGACACGGGAGCCACCGGCGCGACCGGCCCGGCGGGGCCGCAGGGCATTCAGGGGCCGCAGGGCGAAAAGGGCGATACTGGGGCCACGGGAGCCACCGGGCCGCAGGGACCCAAAGGCGACACCGGCCCCAAGGGAGCCACCGGCGACAAGGGCGATCCCGGGGAGAAGGGCGACAAGGGCGACACGGGAGCCACCGGACCCAAGGGCGACACGGGAGCCACCGGCCCCCAGGGACCCACAGGCCCGCAGGGAGAGCGCGGCCCCGCCGGCCCCACAGGCCCCCAGGGACCGCAGGGCGATACGGGCGCAGGCTTCGTGGTGAAGGGCTATTATGCCACGGCGGCGGCGCTGAGCGCGGCGGTGACGAACCCCACGGCGGGAGACGCCTATGGCGTTGGGGCGGGAGAACCCTATGATATTTACATCTACGATGGCGTGGGGAAAAAGTGGGTCAACAACGGCCCGCTCCAGGGGGCGAAGGGCGACACCGGCCCGCAAGGCCCCAAGGGAGCCACCGGCGACAAGGGCGATCCCGGGGAGAAGGGCGACAAGGGCGACACGGGAGCCACCGGACCCAAGGGCGACACCGGCGCGAAGGGTGACACCGGGGCGCAAGGCCCCCAGGGACCCACCGGGCCTACCGGCCCAAAGGGGGCGGACGGGACCAACGGCATCACCCCCACCATCGGGGAAAACGGAAACTGGTATCTGGGGACCACGGACACGGGCAAGCCCGCCCGGGGCGCGGCAGGCGCAAAGGGAGACAAGGGCGACAAGGGCGAGAAGGGCGACAAGGGCGAAACCGGCGACAAGGGCGAAACCGGGGATAAGGGCGACACCGGAGCCACGGGACCCCAGGGACCTGCGGGAGAAAAGGGAGCCACGGGCGAGACCGGCCCGCAAGGCCCTGCCGGCGAGAAGGGCGACACGGGAGCCACCGGCGCGACGGGAGCCACAGGGCCGGCGGGCTATACCCCGGTGAAGGGGACGGACTACTGGACGGCGGCAGACAAGAGCGCCATGGTGCAGGATGTGCTGGCGCAGGCAGCGGCCAAAAGCCACACCCACGGGGCGGGACAGATCACGGCGGGGACGCTGGGCGGCGTGGTAAAGGCGCAGGACAACGAGCAGTATACCACGGCGCAGCTGCGGAACATCGTGCTTTCCGCGGAGGAGCCCTCCGGCGGAAGCAACGGGC
>ERZ808252.105-NODE-105-length-90495-cov-14.236765_pt1 | contig 90495 bp, 89 predicted proteins | sample MGYA00521242_ERZ808252 | MGnify/ENA primary metagenome ERZ808252 (study PRJEB31516, sample SAMN03275581) | gut metagenome | biome: mammalia-associated habitat; material: feces | host: Papio cynocephalus | place: Kenya | collected 2012-08-07 ... | reverse complement strand
TGTGTGGATCAGATGATTTCATCTTGTTGATGAAATTCATTTTATTTATTGTTTCAAGTACATTCATATATGTTCCTATATTTGCACTGAAACCATTATGTTTTGCAATCATATCAGCATCAAAATCCACATCACCATTGAAACTATATAATTTCAAATTAAATTTACAATCACAACCAAATATCTCATAATGAACACCATTTTTGAATTTGAACATTTCATATTCATGACCATCCATCATTCCTTTGTCAATTTTCATCAAATCTCCCCCTTTGATTTTCATTTCAAGAAAATGAACAGTATCTCTGGTTGCAGTATTCACATCACATGATATCGACAGTCTTTCAATAAGACAATCACAACTGTCATAATCATCATACTTCTTTACATTATAAGAACTTTTATCATTTCTATTGCAAAAATCATCAAAATAAAAAATCATACCTGTTATTTATTATTTCTTTCTTGCATATGTCTTTTCTTGTTCTCCTCACTTCTTTGTCCATTGCTCCATCCATATACAGGATCAATCCACATCCACCCGTCTGTTTCGGGAAGACACTTCTCACAATAAGGTGAAATCCATCCTGTTGTACATTTCACAGCATCCTCACCGCAGACTATGCAGACATATTCAGAAATGTATTCATACTTTCTTATCACCCTGCTGACTTCATCAGTCTCTCCCTGCACATATACTCTCAATGTCCCGTACTTCTCCTTTATGTCAAGAATCCTGAATTCCTTCATATATTTTTTCCCACCGGAATGTAGTATCGCCCTTTTGAGTTCCTTGCAGAAATCAATGCCAAATCTCTTTCTCCAACCTTCCGGCATAAAATCAAGTTCTGTATATTCCGGAATGAAATGAAAAAAACCGAGAAATCTCTCACAGAACTTATACCAGAAATAAAGAAACCTGTCCTTATGTGATGCGAGTTTCATTACATATTCAGGTTTCACAAAACTGTTTGACAATGCACCTATCCATATGACACTCGCATCACCAAACCTGTTATAATATTCCTTCTGGTGTGTCCTTGCAAATTCACTCCATTTCCTGTAAATTGAAGTATATTTTTCCTGCAACTTCCAGTTTGTATAATGTCTTCCGGAAAACCTGTTTCTCGGATACAAAAATGGAAATCTCATACAAAAATATGATGATTTCAAAATTATCCAAATCTTGTCAAAAATCTTTATTCTCATAATACTCAAAATTTTTTATCAAATTTAACTTTTTTTGAAGATAACAATTTATAAATCAATACATTAACTTCAAAAAGTGATGTGGCTCGTTTGTATATATTATATAATATATATGAAATATCAAAAAAAAAAAAGAATTTTTAATAAAAAAAAATAATAGAATTTTTATAAGATAATTCTTATGAAATTATCTTTTATAAAGGATCTGAAAGAATTAGTTTCAAGATCATAATAAATGATTAAACCATCTTGTTTATCTTTTTTTCTTTTTCCTGAAAAAGAAAAATGTATTTACCATTATCTGTATTCAATAGTTCAAGATTGTTTGTTTCCATATACTCTTCAAAGGAGATGTGTTTTATTTCACATAAGGTGTCTATCGCCTTTATATCAAATACAATTTCTTCCATTTCTTTTTCTGGAAGAAAATCTGAACATAAGGTTCCTTTCGCTTTTCTTGTGCTTCCGTCTTTCTTTTTGTACTCAAACTCCACAATTCCATTATGAAGTCTGTTCATCACTTCATTTACATTCTGCATATATTGTTATTTTTTATGATGCAAAGATAAGAAAACATTTTGATATTTCCAAATCTTCATAAATAAAATAATCATTTTTATTTTATGGATAGAAAATTATCGATAATACAGGATTTTGATACTTTCATAAATGCAAGGCATTTGAATGAAGGACTTATGGATGGTATGCAAAACAGATGCAACCAGATATTCATAGACAGTGGTCCTATAACATTTGAAGACGGGACATCAGTCAATCCGAAAGAAATTGTGAATGCCGTTGATAAGGCTCTTCAATATCTGTTCAGTGAATTTACAAGAACTATGAAGTTCGGTTCAAGACTCAATGTGATATATTTGAGAGACAGTGGGCAGATAAGGACAATGGCGGTCGATGAGAACATGAATCTTTATATGAATGCAGGATTTATATATCATACGTTGAAGATGAACAGGGAACTTATCGCAGCCGTCATTATGCATGAAGTGTTCCATGTCTTGTATAATCATATCCAGAGAGGAAAGAACTGGCTTGCCGCGAATGGAAAAGCATCAACACCGCAGACACATCATGACAATAATCTTGCCGCTGATATTGAGGTAAACCAGAGTCTTGTAAGACTGGGAATAATAGAGAAGGAGAAACTTGTAAATGAAATACATGGACTTTATCTCGATCAAAAATATGAACAAAAGACGGTTGTTCCTATGGAGAACATACTGGACAGTGATGAGTATATGAACAGATTAAGAGAAATGTGTCCACCTCCTGTTGATCCGGATGATGAAAAGTCAAATGAACAGATTATAAAGACCACGGATGAATGGAACAAAGGATATAAGGATGCATGGAACAAGCTTGCAGGTCTTATCAAGAAATATGGATATGAAAAAGTATGGGAGAAACTTCAAAAGGAAGGCATCATAAATGCTAAGGGTGAATTGAATATGCATAAGGATATAGAAGACATAATGGGTATGGAATATCTTCAGGTGAAGTCTTTTGAGGATTATATCAGGGAAAGTCTTGAACAGAAGAAATTGGATGATGGACAGACATATGATGACGGATTTATTACATCAGTCAAGAAGATTATCAAAAAAATGTCTGATGTCATTGAAAATAGTAATTCTCCAGCCGGACCACAGGGTCCAGAAGGTTTTTCCAATCCACAGAAGAAATATGATACCGGCATAAAGGAGGATGAACTTGAAGAACTTGACATTCCTTCTTCGCAACAGAATAAAGGTCATGGTGGTGAAGGGGACAATCTTCCTGAAAATATGAAAAACAAGGGTGGAGAGAATCAAGAAAAGTATTATGGTCCAAACCAGAAAGGGGGACAAAAAAATTCAAACAAAACAAACAATGTCAAGGATAAGAATGATTCAAAAACAGCCGGACAGGGTGGTGAAGGAAAAGGTGATGATGAAATCACGGATGATGATTTGAATACTCTTGCAGACGATCTCAAGAACAAGATGAACAAGGACGGAAATTCATCATCCAAGAAAAAAACTGGTGAAGAAGATACGGGGGCGATAGGAGGGACTGGTTCTTATATTGAAGACAAGAATATGATAGACAAGGTCTTGAAAGAATCCGGATATGATCAGGATGCGATTGATGCAATAAATGAAATCCGTGAGAGAAATAAGGAGAGAAACAATCCGAAAGCGATAGAGAAGGCAAAGAGCGAGATGAGGAACAGTCTTTCAAATTCAAATGTAATCAAGAGATATCTTGATGCAATTGATATCGCATCCGAGAAATACAAGAACGTATGGAAGGAGATTATGGAAGACTTTCTTGCAACAAGAACAAGAAGGGCGGGAACAAAGGTGAATGACACCACCATAGACTGGAGAAGGAAGTCAAGGATAGCACTTGGAACTCTTGGACCGCAATACCAGAAAGTCGATCAGGACCCACAGGATGTGAACGTGTATGTTGATGTTTCCGGTTCTGTTGATACGGAACTTCTTGAAATAATCTGTAAGTCTCTTGTTGCATTTTCACAGAAATATAAATATTCTGGAATCAATATATGTCCTTGGGCGACAGTAAGCAACGGTATTCACAGAGTTGATGATTTCAACAGAAGAAGTGAATCTGATATTACAGATGAAATATTGAAGATTGTTTCAAAGGGTATCAACCAGTGTGGGGGAGGAACAAGTTCATCCGCCGTTTTGTCAGCAATGGTTGATATTGTTGTCAATACTCTTGCGGATCCAAAGAAAAAGAAAAAGGATGATGTTCATGTGGTAATTACTGACGGTGATTTAGATTATCAGGGAATAGAGAATAGATTGAGAAATGCCGTGACACGGGAGACTGGGAAAGACGATGTCGCAGACAGGACACCTGAACACACTTTCTGGATGATATACGATGCTTCTGCAAGTTTACGGGAAGAATGGAAAAAGGAAATAAAGACAGGCAGTCTTATTTTTATTGACTCCGAGACTGTGAAGAACAATAAATAATTTGCATAAATAACTATATTTTAAATTTATATATGAAAAATATTTTGAGCAGAGATGAATATCTCAAACAGATGAATGAAGGGGTCTTTGGAGATGTTATAAAGAAGGGCATTTCAAAGGTGAAGGACTTCTTCAGGATAGGGATGAAGAAGATAAAGAATTTCATTGCCATTTTTGACAATGATGGAAAGGTTCTTCCGGTGGTGTCTCCGCAGGCGGTGATTGACAGGTTTTCTGGAAATGCCGCTGTGAATGTATATGCTCCGGCAGATATGAGTAATCAGGTGAAGAATGCCGGTGGAAACGGGTGTGATTCGAAAGCACCGGAAAAGACAGATGATGGAATTTATGATTTCGGTCCCAAGGGAAAGGAATTTGCAAAATGGATGAAGGAAAAGAAATATAAGGACACTGTCGAATACAAGAACCTTATGTCTTTACCATCAATTGTAAATGAGTGTTATGACAGTCTTGATGATGAAGACAAGAAACTTTTTGAGAGTATGCTCAATGAAGATTGGGAAGGAATTGTCAAGAAAAGAACAAAATACAGTAATGTGGGAGAACTGGATCAGATAGATGATATTGATGTTCATGAGTTTGAACAGAAGATAGATGAAATGATACAGAGCACCATATTCAATGGTGGGAAACCTATCAAGAGAGGAAACAAAGAGAAGAAGATTCCAAGAAATATGCTTATTTTCGGAGCACCTGGTATAGGTAAGTCCACTGTTCCTAATCTTGTCATAAACAAGTATAACAGACTTGCAGATGGTGATTCTTCAAAGGAGATGTCATTGATTACAGTCGATTGTCCTAATGTGGCTATGGGAGACTTTATGATGCCTACTATGCCGCAACCAAAACTTGTACAGAATATAATCAGACAGCATCCGGATGCTTTTCCGAAGGCAAAGAAATATCTCGACAGTCTTACTCCTGAAGAAGAGGATGCATTGAAATCATCCCTTGAAGCAACAAAACAGTTTGATGTGACATATGCTCCGCAGTCATGGCTTCCATCATACAGGAAATCCGGAGATGACGATCTTGATGCACTTCTTGATGCATATGCAAATGGTGGTGTATTTACTGATGATGAAGGACATACACACAAGACTGGAAATGGAGGTATCATAATGTTTGATGAATTTTTGAGAACTGATCCTAATGTGTTCAGACAGATGATGATATTCCTGCTCACAAGAGAGATGGGTGGATGGAAGCTTGGTTCAAAGTGGGTGATTATAGCATGTTCTAACAGACCTTGTGATGATGATGAGATTGATGAAGTATGGGGTCATTGGAATGGAGGAACAGCAGGAAAAGACCGTTTTGAGAAGATGTTCCATTTGACACCAAGTCCTGAACAATGGAAGGAATGGGCAAGAAGCAAGGGATGTGATGAACTTCTTTTGAAATTCATATTTGATGAGAATTCCAAGTCAGGAGATGAGTATCCTAGGTGGCATTCGATGGTGAAGAATGGTTCAGGTGAGTCAAGACAGGTATTACCTATATCTCCACGCAGATGGCAGAGTGCATTTGAATTCATAAATTCATATGAGATTGATCACGATATTGATGATATCTCACAGATGAGTATAAAAGATATAAGAAAAACGATTGCAGGTATATTTGACAAGAGTTTTATCGAAGAGATATGTCAGTGGCTTGAAGACCATATGAATTCCGTAAGTCTTGATGAAATAATTGCGGATCCTGTCAATACTTATCTTCCACAAAAATTCAATGGAAACGATCAAGGCCAGGCAACCATTCTCATCCAGAACATTTTTGAACAGTTCACAGATAGATACAAGGACAAGATTGATGATCTCAAGGATGAAGATTTGGCAAACATTTACATGTGGTTCGGTTTGAATTACAGGGATGATGTGACTACAATTGTTGGAAGTTTCATATCTAAACTTATTGATTTGATTGGTGGAAGTATATTCAATTATGTAAAAGCATCCGAGACACTTTTTGCGGCATATCCGGAAACAGATATTGAAGAAGTCGTAGATTTGCTTATTGACAATTCAGATGAAAACAGCATAATTTCCGCAAAATATCCGGATGGCACTCTTGATGTCATAAAGGAAATAATGAGAAAACATTTCCCGTGGAGAATTGACGGAGACAAGATAAAATACTATGATGATCTTGATGTTGAAGACAAGAAAGATGAATAAAAAAAAACAAAGAGAGAACTTATAAAGTTCTCTCTTTTATATAAGTATTGCATCAAATTCATCATTTGAAAAACATCTTTCAACAAGATTGACATCAAGAAGACCTTTCTTCTGCAAGTCATTTATATCTTTTATCTTGTTGTTTATATTTTTCATTTTCAAATAAGAAGACCATAGGAATATCTGTTTGTGTTCCTTCAGTTTTCTTATTGACATTTCCTTTCCCGTCTTGTCATTGTCGAACAGAAATCTCACATTGTCCATATTGTCAAAGAATCCGTTCAATGACTTGCTCGCTCCCTGTAAAGCTATTGAGTTCGGTATCCCGAGCGAATCTATCGGTCCCTCCATAATCGTAATCATGCTTGACATATTGATGTTCATTATATTGAATATTCCTGATATTCTGTCAAGATTTGAAGATATGTTTTCTATTCCGTCTTCTTCATTTATGTATTTTTGTCCCATTGGTTCAAGAAGAAGAAGTTTTTCTATGATGGAATTGATGTCTTTATGAAAAAGTTCATCATACATCTTTGTCAGTCTTCTGGAAAGATATCTTGCTTTTCTTGAATCGGAATCAAGCTGTCTTATCTGGTATCCTATTATTCTGTCCTGATCTGTGGTGTTGAGTATATACAGTTCCTTTGTTTCTGGATGGAATGCAAAATACTTCCAGTCTCTTATGTTTATTTTTCTTGATTTCAGGTAAGACGAGACAAAATCATTTTTATAAGGTGAGATAAGGTCAAGAGACTTGAAGAACACGGATTTTGGAACTGCCAGTTTTTCAAGAAGTCTCATTGACATTGAACTCTGTGCGGAAGATTGCCTTGGTTCAAATCTTTTTGAATTCTGTTGTATTTCATGGACTGCAATCTTGTCCTCATTTGACAATGACTCATTGAAATCTGACAGAAGTTTGTTCACCCCCACCGATTCTCCGCAATTGAAACAGTGAAAATGAAGGGAGTTGAAATAAAGGTTTCCCCGTTTTTTTCGGGGATCCTTACTGTCATTGCAGTACGGACAGCAGAAATTATACCTGTCGTTATATACATCTATCTTTCTTTTGACATATCTGTCATTTGAAAACTTCTTGTCTACAATGATTTGTATCTTGTCCTTTATTGTTTCAAGAATGTTGTTGTCTGAATCTCCTATCATAAGTTCAATGCATTATAAATGTCCTGAAGACAGAAATCTCCATATTTTTTGTGGAGTTCTGTCATCAGTTTCTTTTCATTGTCCATTATGTTCTTCAGTTCATCATTCAGTTCATCGACTTCAGTTTGTATTTCTTCCATTGTTTTCTTGTGTTTTGAAAGTTTTGAAGAGATTGTTCTGTATTGTTCAATGATTGATCTGATTGACTGAAGATCTTCCTTTGAAAAATTATTCATCATTTATTATCTTCGCGAATACAAACCCTTCCCTTATGCAGTCATACTTGACATTGTCTATGACAATGGGGGTTGTTTTTCCTATTGGTTTTATGATTATGTCACCTTCATTGAGTGTTGAACCTTTATAAGTCTTCAACACTCTTGCGAACCTGTTGTATTTTTCGTCAGGTATATAAAGTCCGGATTTTGTGATTGTCTCATCCTTGATATCCTGTATAAGGATGTATCCGTTCTTCATTTCTATAGGGATATGTTTCATAAATAAAATATAACAAAAAAGATGTTTCATATATGGCAAAAATTGCACATATAAATTATGACAAATGCATAAGTTGTGGTTCATGTTCAAATTTGGATACCATATGTCCAGTAGGATTACAGGTACAACAAATCACCCATCCAACTACATATGTAATTACCAATAACACAGGTGAGTGGCAGAATTCCTATGTGTTGGATTTGTGTAATAGTTGCACCAATTGTACATCCATTAATTGTGGTGTAGGTGCATTCACATTGACAGATGACAACAAAGATCACTGGAAAACCACAAAAAAATCTGATACTTATTATACATATGACATAGTTGCAACATTCAACAACATGGTCAGTTATGTCAGTATTCCTGTGAAAAAATACTATTCATATGTTTTTTCAATGTCTGTATATTCGGAAGTCAATAGGGATGGTATGGCCATTGTCAAATCTCCATTAGTTACACCATCATCATTATCATCAATACCATCATCGGAACTGCTCAAATCTTTGTCAGGAATTAATGTAACAGGTTCTTATGAGTATACTGCAACATCAGATGGATATATTTATCTGTATTTTATAACTGATAGTTCAAATTTAGGAAAATATGAATCAACAACTGATTCATCAACGGGACAAACTACAGGAAAATATGACAACATCTGTAAAGGTACTGTGAATTTAAGTATAATTTCCCCATATTACACATTTCATTTCCAGTCTCCAGATGTATCAATGCTGGATGATAATGGTATATCTGTTGGTAAGTCATTTAACAAGGAATATAATAAAGAAACGATTACATCATTTTATTTTCCACACGTATCGGATTCCACTGGTAATCAGTATCTTGTAGGTTGGGTTGGATCTTCATATACATATGATACAATCACACCATATGATTTTACTGAAGTCATTGTAGATAATAGTGACAGTTCATTTGTATTTGAAGCATTATGGGATGAAAAGACATCGGTGCAGATTCCTCTCGCGGTGAACAGATCATACACTGGTTCGGCACAACAGGGTATAAGCGGATATGATTCCACGAACATGTCATATACTGGAACACTGGTTGCCACAAATGCAGGTACTTATTCTGCGACTTTCACACTCAAGGACAAGGAGACCACAAAATGGTCAGATGGGACTACATCAAACAAGACCGTTTCATGGTCTATATCCAAGGCATCACCATCGATAAATTTCTCCACAACTGGATCGACATATTCAGTGTATTGTTCAAGTTCAGCATCCGCGACATCCACTACAGACTCCGTCAAAACAATAACTGTATCAGACGGTGCATCCGGACCCGCCGGCATAAGTTTTACATATTCATTGGATGGTGCGACTGGATTTTCATTCAATGGAAAGACTGTCACTGTTCCGAAAGGCGCACCGGCAGGATCAAAAAAAATCACTTTGACCGCAAAATGGTCGGAGACGACGAATTATACTTCCGGAGAAAAGTCTTTGTCGATAACCATAAATGTTCTTGCTGTGAGTGTATCATCATACGGCACACCTTCTGCACCTTCGATAACACAGAAAACTGATTTTCCGGCCGGTGGAGTCACGCTTTCAACAAGCAATGCAAGTACATATTTCTCATATGGATCATCTTCACAGACGGTTACATATAACAATGGATCAACAAGGAAGGGATCAGTATCATATTCATGGTCTGGAAACAACACATCGGTATCAAGTCTTGGAACTACTGTAAAATCAAGGACAAACATATCAATCAACACACTTACATGTACGGCCACCGGAGAAGGAGGCAAAACAAGTTCCAAGAGTGTTTCGAGTGGTTATCAGGCGGCCAATTCCGCTACATATGGAGCACTTTCATCTATTTCATTTTCACAGAAATCTGATTTTCCTGCAAGCGGTGTGACACTCACGTCAAGCAATATAGGTTCATATTTGACACCATCATCTTCACAGACGATATCATTCACATCCGGATCAACAAGGAAGGGATCAGTATCATATTCATGGTCTGGAAGTTATGGTGTGTCAAATCTTGGGACGACAAGCAAGTCCAGAACAAGTTTGACACTCTCGGGTCTTGTATGTACAGCATCTGGAGAAGGAAGTAAATCAGTGACGGGCACACCATCTGGATATCAGGCCGCAAACGGTGTGACCGCCACGAATACTGAATATGGACAGTATGCCAACAGTGTGACGGCAGACAAGGTTTCATTTGACAAATCGGGAGGTTCATCCACGGCGAAGGGCTCTCCACTTGCGAAATCAAGATCAAAATACACATGGACTTCTGGGTCAGTTTCTTATTCCGGATGGTCTGATTATATTACGGGAGGTGGTGGAACATGGTCATCAAACGCATCATGGATTGTTCTTGGGACAGCATCAGGAAACAATATGCCGTTCACCATATCCGCAAATGCCGGTGCAGCAAGGACAGGAACGATAACATATACTTATGCAGGCATCGCCAAGACAGTTACCATTTCACAGGCGGTTGCAACATATACACTTGATTTGAACGCATGCATAATGAATACCAGTGGTTCATATGTTTCATCCGGTGGTCTTCCTACAGGTGCAAAAGCTAATGTGTATATCAATGGATCACTTGACAGCACAGTAAATGACTGGTGTCAGGTGAAATCATATGGGACAACATATGCTATAAAGGGGTTCACAAATCCTACTGGATTCACGTTCAATGCTACAAAGTCTGGTTATACTGCCGCAAACGGTGTCAGTGGAACAATTACATCAAACACATACGTATATCCTTATTATGACAGGAATAAATATACATTGTCATGGAGTGGAAATGGTGGTTCATTGAGTGGTGGAACATCTGCGGGCAGTGTCTATTATGGTGTCGGATTGACCGCGCCATCCGCAAGCAGGACGGGATACACATTTGCGGGATGGTCTCCAAGTGTGCCGTCTACAATGCCGGCTTCAAACGCGACATATATGGCAACATGGTCGGCGAACACGATTAAAGTAAATCTCAATGCCAATGGAGGTTCTCTCCCCGGAACAGGAGAAGGCAAGTCGTATGTAAATATAAAATATGACACTACAGTAGGAAATTATCCTTCAATATCTTTACCATCAAGAACAGGATATTCATTTACTGGATATTTTGATGCGTCATCTGGGGGGACACAATATTACAATTCTGCCGGAAACAGTGTGAGAACTTTCAACAAGACAAGTGAAACTACACTGTATGCCCAGTGGTCATTGAAATACTTCACCTTGTCCATATCATCTGGTTCTGTTACCAACTATACAATTTCAATTTCAAAGTCTTCAACATATGGTGGGACAGTTGGAAGTTATACTGCAACATCAAAATCTGCACAAAGTATAAGTGTTCCTTATGGTGCATCATACAGTATTTCATGGGCATCCGGAACAGATACCGAGACGACTTCAGGTTTCACGATAACTTGGAATGGTAATGGTGGATCATCTCCTTCTGCAACTACAAGTGGAAACAAGACGAGAACAAGAAGTGCAACAAATCCTACATCAAGTTCAAGTTCAATAACTGGAAATGTTTCAATTTCCGCAAATGGGTGGGGTTCTTATGGTGGATACACATATGGAACAGTGGGAACACTTCCTTCTTCTTCAAGGGCAAGATATACATTTGCCGGGTGGTGGACTGCATCATCCGGTGGGACACAGATAACCACATCCACGCGTCCTACAGGTACAGTAACATATTATGCACACTGGACTGCAAACACGGTTTCCGTTCCTACCGCGATAGGTAATCTTATATACAATGGTGCTGCACAGACAGGTATAAGTGGATATAATTCAAGTTATATGTCCTATACCGGTTCATTGAGTGCAACAAATGCAGGTTCTTATTCCGCTACTTTCACAATAGGTTCAAACTATATGTGGTCGGACGGGACTACATCAAACAAGACCGTTTCATGGAGTATAGGAAAGGCAAGTCAGTCTGCACCTACCGCGACAGGGTCATCGGTAACATACAATGCAACCGCGACCGCATCTGCATCGGGAGGTGGGAAAGTAGGATCAATTGAGTGGTCAAATGGTTCGTCAAGAACTGCAATAGGTTCTCAATCCACACAGGCAAGATGGTCAGGTAATTCAAATTACAATGCATCGGCATGGTCATCCGCAGTTACACTTGCGGTAAGTAAATATACTACATCAATAACATTTTATTCAACGGACAGGGCATACAATGGAAGTGCATTGTATGCATCCGCATATGTGAATTTTCCATCCGGTGGAAAGACACCTAAAGGAACAATCTATTATGGAACATCAAGTGGATCGAAGACATACAGTGCAAGTTATTCTGGTTCTTCTGTTGCATTGAGTTCCGTGAATGTTGTTAATTATAATGCATCCGCCACCGTATACGCATATTTTGTTCCCGACACTACATGTAATGACGTATATAATCAGTCTGGAAATGCAAGCAGGACATTCAAGATAAATGCGAAGGCCGCGTCGGCGCTTCCTACAAGCTGGAGTGGTTCATCGAGAACTTACCACAATACGGCAACAGTTACAGCTACGGGATATTCAGGAGGGACATTGTATTACAGGACAAGTACGGACAATTCAACTTGGGGAAGCTGGTCTACAACAAAACCTACAAGAACCGCGATAGGAACCACATATGTCCAGTGTTATGTCGCAGGTGACAGCAATCACAATAATTCATCAGTGTCATCTTCGGTGAGTATTACTGTCAGTAAGGTCGCTGACGCTTCAATGTCGGTGTCATTGAGTTCTGGCCTCACATATAATGGAAGTGCGCAGGTTCTTGCAAAGGTCGGCAGTTCCCATGGTGTATCAACTTATTATATTGGTTATAACACATCAAAGACAAACGCATCCGACAGTGAAGTCAGTTGGGGATCCGCAAACGGTTCAGTTTCTGCCACAAATGGAGGGACATATTATATATATTATAAGTTCTCTCCTGATGGAAACCACAGCAATTCAAAATCATGCACATATGTAGGTTCTGTGACCATCGGACAGAAGTCCGGATATGGAACAGTTTCCATATCAAATTGGACATATGGGCAGACTGCATCCAATCCTACCGCAAGCGGTTCATCTTCAAGTATTACATATACTTGGTATAACAGCGGTAAGACACAGTTGTCTTCAAGACCGGGATCAACATCCGCGGTGGGGACATATTATATAAAGGCAACATTCGCGGCAAATAGTAATTATACATCATACACCACGGATTATGTTTCATTCAGCATCCTTGATACAATATTGAGTCATAATCCATCCGCAAGTATAGGTAACGGCATCACGGCCGCGGGTGGATCCGCATCCGTCACAGGTTCTTGCACAAGGACATGGGCATCAGGAAAAACCGACACGTCCGCCATATCGAAGGTAGAGATCACATCAAACGGGAACAGCAGGTTCAGTTTGAGTGGAACAACAATATCACACAGTTCTATGGGTACAAGCGTAACAACAGACACAGTTGTTGTGAAAGTTACATTTGCCGATGGAAGTGTAAAGACAGGTGTAAGCAAGAGTGTTGCAAATGCAATAACCGCACATTCCGCGACAACTTCAATAAGCAATAATTTCAGTGCCGCAGGTGGATATGGTGATGTTACCGGTTCTTGCACAAGAACATATACATCAGGTTCAAAGGACAGTGTTGGTATTTCAAAGGTAGAGATCACATCAAACGGGAACAGCAGGTTCAGCTTGAGTGGGACAAGGATAAGTCATTCTTCAATGGGAACAACTCCAGCAACAGATAAAGTTTCTTTCAAATCGACATTCACGGATGGTTCGACAGCCACCAATTCATCTGTTGATATTGTGAACAAGCTTGAAAGCATCTCACTGACATTGGCTCCATCAACAATCAAATATGGTGCATCATCAACTCCAACCACAAAGGCCACATATACATCCGGAGGGACAAAGGATGTGTCTGCAACATATACATCAAGCAAGACGGACATTGCAAAAGTGGAGTAAGAACACAACAAACATATAAAACATAAGATAATAAAATGAGTTTAATAAAAGGTATAAAATCTGGACAGTCGGTCATCACCGCATCATTTACGGATGGAGGTGTGACCAAAACTGCATCTGCGACATTGACTGTTCAACAGGCAGCCGGCGTTATCAATTATACCATGCAAAATGCATCATTATATTGTACATCTTCAGCGAAGGCAGCCACATCTACGGACTCTGCAAAGACGGTGTCTGTTTCATCAGCTGGTGCGACAAGTTCGACAGGAACTGTATCATGCACAATCGGTGTGAAAAACTCCGCAGGAACAACTGTTTCCGGATGGTCAATAACATCCAATGGTAAGACTGTAACAATTCCTAATGGAATAACATCAGGATCATATACTATAACTGTTGTTGCGACCACATCTGCAAATACTGGATATTATGACAGTGTATCAACAACAAAGACTGCCACGGTGACAATTACTGCAACGAGTATATCTTCTTATGGAACAGTTTCTGCACCTTCAATAACACAAAAGACAGATTTTCCTGCTGGTGGTGTTACAATTAATTCAAGTAATGCAGGAACATATTTCACAGTTGGAACATCAAGTCAGACTATTACATATAATAATGGTGCAACAAGATCGGGTTCAATAAGTTATGCATGGTCTGGAAGTACAACAATCACTGGTCTTGGAACAAATCCCAAGGACAGAACAAACATAACAATAGACAAATTGACATATACTGCAACGGGTGAAGGTTCAAAGTCTGCATCATCAAGTGTTTCAAGTGGAAATCAACAGGCGAATGTTGAAGGTTCAACCCATTACAAGAACACTTCCGGAACAACAGGGGACAATTGGACTTATGGCACTCCTACAGCAGTCACTGTGTCTGGTGCAGATGGTATGATACAACATGGCGGTTCTTGTACACTGTCATCAACAGTAACAAACACGAAGCAGTATTATCTGCTCTGGGCATCGGGATCATATAAATCACACACCGAAAATCCGGCAGGTACGGTAGGTTTTGAAATTACCGCCGTTTCAAAGAACAGTGGTGAACCAGATTATACTTTGTCAGGTTCGAAACTTACCCACAGGGATATGGGAACATTTGTCGGTAAGGATACTGTAACTGTTCAATCATATAACACAAATGATACATCAAAGAAAGGAACAAGCAAATCATGGGGTATACAGAATGACAGAAAAAAGGTTTGGGATGAATACAAGTCATATGGTACTCCTGCTGCAATCACAGTTTCAGGTTCAGATACAATCAGCGCCGCGGGTGGTTCTTGCACAGTTACATCAAGTGTGACCAATGTAAGGTATTGGCATTATGAATATACTGATACAAACCATAATGAAGATGCAAATGCACACAATGAAGAAGTTACTGGAACAGTGAAATGGGTAATATTGAGTGCAACTACCGCGTCAAGTGGAGACAGGTGGTCAGATTTGAGTGCATCAACAGGAAGTTCAACTAAAGTGTCACACAGCAGCATGTCCAATATCACAGGAACTGACCGTCTTGTCCTTGAAGCCAGAAACAGTCTGGATGAGACAAAGAAGGTTTCAAAAACCTGGTCTGTTTCAAATTCACTCGGTTCAACAAGGTATACGAATACATCGGGGACAGAAGGAAGAAATATCACCGCTTGGGGTACTCCTGCTGCAATCACAGTTTCAGGTTCGGATACAATCAGCGCCGCGGGTGGTTCTTGCACAGTTACATCAAGTGTAAAAAACAATATAAGCTGGTATCAAAGATATACATCGGGAACTTATACTGCATTGCAGACCGGAACCGAAGCAGGAACTGTGAAGTGGGTCATCACGAATGAGTCCACCGGAACTTCCGGAACGGACAGATGGAATGACCTGAGTTCAACTACTGGAAATTCCACAAAAGTCTCACACATCGGTATGGATAGAAATGTGGCCACAGACACACTCACAATCGAGGCCAGAAACAACAGTGATTCAACAAAGAAATCTGACACAAAGACATGGACGGTGTCAAATGTGCTCACATGGTCCAATCCTGTAGTTTCACACACTTCTCCCATCACACTCACGGCCGCAGGACAGACATATACAATGTCGCCTTCCATAACCCAAGCTGGAAATTATACTTCAGGTTCAACGGCATCAAACACTTCAGCAAGTTATACATATGCGGTGAAGACCGCGGTTTCTGGATATTCACTCTCATCTGGAAAGGTGATCACATCGAACAATACTACCACTTCCGCAAGGAACGGGTTCACTGTGACGGTCACAGCCACGGCAAACGGCAAGTCATCGACAAAGGATGTGGTATTCAATCAGTCAGCAGGTGTCAAAGAATATTCAAAACCTGCGGTCACAAAATTCACATACGGCATATTCCCTGCTTCTGGAGATACAAAGACACCGGATATATCATATTCCCAGACATGGACATGGAATGGTGTGTCCGGTTCAGGTGGAACTCTTTCATCGGGTGGAACTCTTTCATATTCATCCGTCGGGGATCTTCCGTCGGGATTTACTGTCGGATCAAATTATTCTACCACAGGTTCGGTCAGCTGGGAGAACAGGACCACGGTGTCCGGACCGGCGAGAAGTGCCAAGTCAAATCTTACAACAACGGTCACGATGAATGGTTTGACATCAGCCGCATATACCTGCACATCATGTGAACAGTCTGTCAATGAACTTGCCGGTGTGACATTGACACTGAATCCGGACACGATTGCATATGGTGAAACTTCAACTCCTACTGCCACTGCCACATATAGTTCAGGATCGACAAAGGATGTTTCAAATTCCGCCATATATACTTCAGAAGATGACAGTATTGCGGTCATTGAACCATAAAAAAAAAACAATATACTGGAAAATGAGCACAATACGCAGCAAGAAAGCAGGTTCAGTAGAAATCAGATTGTCATATACTGACGGTGTTGAAAGGACTGATTCCAAGACACTCACTATCAGTCCTGTAAAAATAGTCAGCATAGACAAACCTGATGATACTGTATATACGGGAACAGAAATCAAACCAGAACCGGCAGTTTATGCAAATGTTGGTGGAAATGATGAAAAACTTGTCAAAGATGTGGATTATACATTGTCATATTATAACAACATCGATGCGGGTACTGCGACGGTCACTGCTGAAGGTAAAGGTAATTTCACCGGAACAGTTTCATCAGATTGGGAAATAAACAATGCACAAATCACTGTCAAGAACATCGAAAACACATATGAATATGATGGGGAATTGCATGGTGTCGGCATAAACATATCAACCATAAACGATCAGAAAGCGACCGTGAAGTACGGAGTGGAAAATGGGAATTATGAGTATGGTGATCCTGTACAAATCAACCATGTTTCAGAATCCAAGACTATATATTATCAGGTCTCAGCCCCAAACCACGACACTGTCCATGGTTCATACAGTCTTGAGATAACACCGAGAACAGCCGAACTCATCTGGGGAGATCTTTCATGGACATATGACGGGAAACTGCATGAAACTATCTGCACAGTCGGTAATCTTATAACCGGAGACACATGCATTGTTGAGATTGAAGGAAACGGAATAACCGAGATAGGAACGAAAACCGTTAAGGCGGTTTCATTGTCAAACACGGATTATGTATTGCCTTTGACTGGACTCGAACAGATCCTTACAATAAACGGAGGATTGTACATAAAGGATTCCGGAATATGGATACCTGTCAAGGACATATACAGAAAGACACCATCCGGATGGACAAAGATACCATATGATCAGATTCAGACTGAACTTTCAAAGAACTCGGGAAAGTTTGTGAGAAAAACGACATAAATAAATTATGCTTGTAGAATTCATACACAGGGTCGGTAAACCGGAATCTCCAAAATCCGGGAGATTCTACTGGATAGAATCGGGGGATGAGAACCAGATCTGGTTTTCTCCCGATGAAAATCCGGACAATATGCTTCTTCTCAACTGGACTTTTGACGGTCTTGATGAGAATGTGCAGAATGAACTGAAGGAATTCATAAAGGAACAGGGATATCTGTCAAAAGACGATTTGAAGACGGTCAATGGTGAAAATCTGTACAAAGACAATGCCGGGGACGGAAACATAGAAATAAAGGTAACAGAAATAGATGATGAATTGAAGAAAGATATAATAAATCAGGTCAAGAAGGAGGTTGAGACAAGATCTCTTGAATGGACTGTGATACAATAAATATAAATACATAAAATATACAAAAAAAAAAACAAATAAATTTATGGCAGATATTATTAAAAATGAAACGCCAACCACAGTGGGAGATCCTGCTGCGCTTGAAACACCAAACTACATTTCACAAATTCAGGCGGGTGACACATTGTATGACATTGCTACACATCATGGTATCAAGTTTAGGAACGGTGTGGCCGATAATACAGGAACTACGTGGAATGGTACGACGGATCTTGAAGTCATAATTCCGACCATTACGGAACTTGTTCAGTCTCCCATCCAGTTTGTCGGGACGGTGGGTTCTGAAGGGACTATTGTATACAATGAAGGCATAACAGGAGATCCTAAATCCGGTTATCTCGTATTCATCACTGTGGACTGCACATTCAATGAAATAGCTTGTGAAGCCGGAGATATGGCCATATATGATGGTGCAAAATGGCATGTGGTAACAGGTGAGAACCAGGTTGAGATCATGGGGGTATCACAAGAGAGCAATGCTGCTAATGTGGTCCTTACGTCTACGGCGAAAGAAGTTCTCGAAGTTGAAGGAAAGACTCTCAAACTTTCAGTTGATTATTCCGGTGTAGGGGACAAGTTGAAAGTGAGCAAGAATTCTGCCGCAACTTTTGATGTTTCCGGAACTGCAACAGTCAAGTCAAAGTTTATCACCCTTACGGCCGGTGAAGGTTCAGAATCGACAATCGGTGAAAAATACAGTCTCGATATTCCTACCGGTCTTACAAGTGGCACCGTGAGTTTCGGGGAACTGGCGGACAAATCATTTCTCACAAAGGATGACATTAAAATTACAGACGGATCACTGCCTACACTCAAAACAAATGCGGAGACGATTGGCATTACAGTGGAATCAGGAGATTTGACGGTTGTTGCGACTGAAAGTGAATCAGGAAATGTCATCACCGGAGCAGAACTCAGCATCTCCAACGTTGTTACGGGCATATCCGAAGATAAGAACAATAGTAAAACATTCCTGACAGGATGGCACAAGAAAGCGACCGAGGGAGATGAGTCAACCAAGACGGCGGACTTCAAATACATAGAAACAGCAGAACTTGGAGGTACCACAACTTTCTTCGCATCTCTCGCTGATGCTGATGCACAGGGTGCCAACACAATCGTGTCCAGTATTACTGGGGGATCAGTAACCGGGAAATTTGTGACTGGATTCGGTGAAGGTATAACATCCGTTGTGACAAGCATTACAGGTGGAGATGTTTCACTTGCAACAGGAACAGGTATTCTTACGGGTTTGAGTACTGAAGGTGACTCCGGGGAGGTTGTGTCAAATTGTACAATTGATGGTGGTGAACTTGGAGACGCAACAACGACAAATGTACTTGGTTCTGCAACTGTTAATAATCATGTTCTGTCATTTGGCACATCAGCTGTGGTGAGTGAACAGGGAACATATACAAAGCCGACAATTACCACCAAGTACAAAACATTCTCTACTTCCAAATTGCAGTATACTGCTCCTACAATCACTAAATCTAATTTTACAACAGATGATGTTAAATATACTGCACCGGCACCAACATACAAGCAATTACAGACAGGTACTGTAAATATCAGTGCAACTCCTGTTGAATTCATGTGGAATACAGATACATCATCTGCATATACACCGGTTACAAGTGGTATCAGTCTTGGTTTAACAAAGGCGAATATCACCGTATCTAAACCTACAATTACCGCATCCATTCCTGCCAATAGTGTTGTAACAGGATTTATGACAGAGGGTGCATTACCAAAAGTATCTGTTGGTGACGGAACAAAACTTTCCGCCACTGTAGGAACAGACCTTAGCACGGAGACCAAGGAATTCTATATCGTGGGTGAAGATACGACAAAATCTATTTCAATCCCTGGTGCATATTCTCTTGGTGTTTCTGATACACAACCTGCCGAAGGCGCTGATTATGTTGAAGTGGGTGCAGCCGGAGAAATGACTACAACAGGTTCAGCCAGTGTTGATAAGAATACATACATCACGGATGTATATTTTGATAACAAGTCTGTTTCAGTGAAAGAATAATTGATTTTTTCAATATTTTAAAAAAATGAGTTGTATTCACAACTCATTTTTTTTCTTTGTCATAAATAAATTATGGCAGACAACACTGAAAAAAATATCATAGGTTTTTACAAAGTCTTGAATTCCGGCAGGTTGGATGAAACAAGAAAAGATCATCCAGCATCTTTCATCCATTTTCATGATGAAGGAAAGGAAGACAACCTGTATATAGGTGATTGCAGGATAACGGACAATTTCAATATAAGAAATGTTCCGGATAAGGCGAATACTGTGAAAGTGGGGGGACTTGACCCTACCACGATAGGTGTATTGAAAGACAAATCCTTGAGTGAAATTGTTATGCAGATGATTTGTCCGAGAACACCACCTGAACCAATATCAAAACCAAGTATGACAATATCATATTCCGGAAACAGACTTGTCAAGGTAGGTTCAAACTTACCTGCAAAAGAAGACATAATCATTACTTGTGATAAAGGCAAATGGTCTGATGGAACAGTCTATGCCGGAGAACCATCAAATACTGATATTTCAATGTCTTCTGGCAAATGGGGAGAAACAAGTGATGAAGGAAATTATGTAATTTCAGGTTCGATTATTTTCGGTGCAGGACCAAAACCCAAGGACAGTTATGGTGAAGAATATGATGATAACTACACAGGTGGAACAGTTTTATCAGATGAAATAAAGATAACATCTGTTTATCCCATACTAATTAATACTGATAATATAAAAGAAATGAAGGAATATCTGGTTGACTACATCAATTCAAATCCTGTTCTCAAGATAACTGTTCCTGCTGAAATTGACGGGACTCTTGACAAGTTCAAGATATATCTTCCTTATGAATTCAGTTCCATTGATGTGAAACAATATAATCCTGTAAGTGGAAAATATGACATACAGATAAATATGGAGGAATATAAAAGTGATGATATCCCATCAGGATATATGGGTTATATAAGAACAAAGGACACAAAGAACACGAATACAGGTTCCACACAATATGAAATAAAACTGACACGATAAATATGTCTCAAACATATAAAGGTTCAATAAATTTTCCAAGCAATTTTGATGTCCAGACAACTGCACCTCTGGATAACAGAATTGTTGTAGATAGTAAGAAAGACTTGATAAATGGTTCAATAAAGTCTCCTTATCAAGGTATGGTTGTCAACATCAAGGGAACATCTGAACTCTGGATATTGCAGACACAGGGAATTGAAGAATCAATGGCCAGGGATGAGTTTGAAAATCCAAAGAACTGGAAACTTGTGACTGGAACAGGTTCAGGTTCAAATGGTCTTTCAAAGTATTCCATACCAGTGATGACAGAAAAGATGGCGGAAGATGCCACAAATGATCCTGATGTGGATTTTGATGGTTCAGAAGACCCGTATATCATCACTGATTATGATGGTAATTCATTGTCAGGTGAGACAACCACAAATACCATAACTTCCATCAATGGGACTTATCTGGACATCATGATGAGAGCAATCCGATCTCTTCAGGCTGAAGTTGCCAGACTGAAGAACTCTTTTGAATATGGTATTGATTCATATAAGAATCTCGACACAGCAAAGTCTGCGCATTTGAACGAATATTCTTCCATTGATACGGCGGAACCGTTATGGGCGATTGATGAAGGGTATCTTTCTGCCGTTTCTGACAGTGTCGTGTTCAACACATATCTTGACAAGAACCATTCATTTGAGACATATGGGGAAGGATCCATCGATGTGAGTATAGATGGTCAGCTCACATTCAATAATTGTGCAGGTGTATTTCATGATGGGGTGAAGTCTGGAGATGGTTATGACAACTATACATTGTATGAGTTGTCTGATCAGAAGATAATAACTTATCTCGTAACCGACAAACCTTATATAACCATTCAACTTCTTTCGCTTGACAACAAGAATGACATTGAGACCATCAATCTGAAACATATCATGAATGATACCGTTTCAAGATATGGATACTGCATAGTGTTGAGTAGAAAGACGAAGACAAGCAAGGAAAATGAATTCAAGGGATTCAATTACTTGTATATATCATTGATGAACTATGATACTGGTGAGAAGTTGAAGGAAGGATACTGGAATGGTTTCGGTCTTCAGACGGAAATGAATGAGAACTGTGAATTTTCAAAGAGATATTCAATAGGTTCATTGAAATTCGGTGATACTGAAGATCCGGCATATACAGGGATGACTTTGTACAGGATGAAGTTTTATACGAAATATGAAGATTTCAGTGAAGAAGTCATTTCATCCGCACCTAATGAAGATGATTGGAAATATGGTACGGCTCACATAACGATAAGGTCGGTCGAGGATTCTTCAATTCTGGAGAAGGTTAAGGATCAGCTGAAGGAAGACGAACTTGTATGGAACAAGAAGAACAAGACCCTGCACATCAAGTCAAATGGGAAGATGTGTCTGATAGGATCAAATAAGAATACAGATGATAATATTGACGATAATATGACAAACAAGGAAATAATTGAGGCATTGACAAAAATGGGCATTGTGGTCAATGTCAAATATGTTCAGGATGCATCCGGCAATGACACCGATGAGATCGAATCAGTCGAGAACATGTCTCTGTCGCCTATATCAGATTTCACTTTTGTGAATAACGATACTGGAAAGAAGTTCAATTTCAGTGTTGATAATGAAGGGAATCTTGTGGGTAGAGACAAGTCCGCAGAGACCATATCCGAGTTTATGACAAGACTTGGTTCAAGTGCAGGTAATTATGACAAGGAGGACTACAAGGCGGTCAGGGGGTTCATATCTGATTTTCTTTACAGAAAATCGGGGGAATACACGACCAAGAATGGTGTGAATTATGCAAAGGATGCCGGAAAGAAATCCGACAGACTCAGGATTTCATCATTTTACGCTCCATTGGAAACAGATTCAGTTCATGGATGTACTCATTCATTCATTGAACTAGAGAATACATCCGATGTTGATATACCATTGACAGGAGTATATCTTCATTTTTACAACCCGGCGGCAGATGAATACAAGGGAAAAGTGTATCATCTCGCGCTTGACGGTGTGATAAAGTCTGGTGGGACATATCTTATCAGGGGAGCCAAACATGCCGAATATGATGATGTGTCTGCATTCATCAAGGTGAAGTCTTATGACAGGGAATGGTATAATGATGGAAAACTTCTTTCATTTGAGCAGGAGGAGGTGAAAACCGAAGTGATTACTGATGACAAGGGAACTTCAACAAAGATTTCAGACGACAGTAAAATCAAGACCGCATACAGGTTCTGTCTTACATATGGTCTGCCCGATTTGAAGGCAGACACGAGACTTGTTTCCAAAAATGCATCCGGAGAAGTTATTGATGGTACATCTTTCAGTTCATCAGATTTCCCATGGATTATAAAAAATCCGAGATTTATCGATTCGTGTTCATTTTCAAGTTTTTCTGGAGTTTCGAGTAAGACTGGAGATGAAAACCCATGGTATGCTAATGGTGCCAGTGGTATTGGTATAACAATTACCCCGAACACCATGTTCAGGTTGATGTTCGCTCTGGATCCAGCCAAACAGGCATACAACGGGTTCAATGCCAAAGATGGTTCAAGAACAAGATATAACAAGGCGACAGATATTCAAATATTGAATCTCGACAAGGAATTCATAGGATATCCTAAAAGTAATGAAACCATAAAGATAAGTAGATTCACACCGAAGGCGTCTTATGAGAACAGGAATGTGATGACAGACAAGACCCAGCTTGACAGTGAGAAACCGAACATGATTACTTGTTCTTTCGGTATCGATGTTTATAATACAAGATGTTTCAATTGGATTTCATGTGGTGTTTTTGATGAGTATGTATGGATAAGAAAGAAAGGAGATACAAACTGGATAAGATTCCAGTCTTATACGAAGGTAAGTGCAGATAAGACAGAAGGAACTGAATTACCGAGAAGAAAGGAGTATCCTGCACTTGTGAACAATACCGTATATGCAAGGATGACTGACAGATTTCCGGGAAACAATATGTTGTTCACCGCCCACAAATGTGTGGTTGTGTTTCCTGATGCCGAATCTGATCAAATTGTATATGAATATGTTGTAGGCAGACCGGATAAGAATGGAAATCCTGATCCAGAACATACCAATGAGATTTATATGTTCACACTCTCACCAAGGACATATGAAGGCAGGGTTTATCAGATAACGGATCAACAGGGATTTCACTGGATTGAATATCAGGTATGGGCTGCTTCAGCCGAATTCCTGAACAAGAAGATAAAGGATGAATGTGATGCCATAAATGCGGGTTCATCAAATACCAAGATATTCCCTATATTGATAAACACCGGAGACATGACCCAGTCCGGTTCAAGAATAAATGAATGGCTTGACTACTATAATGCAGGAAAGTCTTTGTTCAACCATATGGAACAGATAAACTGTGTGGGCAATAATGATCTTTGTGATATTGATCCACATAATCTTGGAACAGGAAATGACACGAACAAGTCAAATTCCCATTTCTTCCACTATTTTTACTGTTTTGACTTGAAGGATGAAGACAGACTTGAACTCGCAACAGAAGACAACAAAAAGTTCTTCAATGGTGAGAGTCTTGTCGTAAAGGCACATGATTGTACTGTTGATGGTATTACGACTGCAATTCCTGACAGATATATACCGTCCACATATTACTTCAAGACAAAGAATGTGATGTATGTGATGGTTAATTCCGAGCTTCCTGAACCGATAGGACAGAAGTGGTTCGGTCTCTGTTCGACTAATAACAAGTATGTGAATATATATACAGGTATCGAGACAAATGCGGACGGTGAATATGACAAGAACATACACAATTATTTCACACCTGTATATGAGACACTTTATGCATGGCTTGATGACAACAAGAAGAATGGGAACAGAAAACTTGTGTTTGCCATGCATGAAATGCCATTTACTGTCATTACGGCGACATCTTTGAACAATCAGCTTGGATCACAGTATATGTGTACCCGAAATTATCCTACCGGAGGTTCAAGGCTCGGATCCAATACGAACCAGCTGAATGTGAATGAGAACAGGGGTATATACTGGTGTTCAAGACTTCTTGAATATTTCGGATGCAAGATAGTCATAGGTGGACATAAACATACATATGCATTGACATATCCCGTGAAGGAAAGATACATATGGACACATGATGGTGAAACGCATGACAGCAAGGACGGCATAAAACCGATGTCATCAACACTTTCTGACGAGGCCGGACAAAATCCGGAGTACGATATCAAATGGTCATTGTCGCTTTCACCAGATGACAGCGACACATTCAATGTAATTTTCGGGGATAAGTCCAGTGTTGAATTGAGTTCTACAAAGATACCATATGTTCCGAAGAATTTGTATGAAAGGTATGGAAAGTCAGCATTTGAGAAGGATGGCACAAATACCGTAAGGTGTTGTTCACCTTTCGATATCAATGATGAAAAATATGACGGGTTTGTGTCTTATTCCATGTGTCAGGCCACAGGATACAAACTGAAGTCAAATAAGGAACTCCCTTCATGTGTTCAGGTATTTTCCAAAATTGTTCCACAGACCACCAATACATGGAATGATTCTAAAAAATCATTTTCTGACGGGCCGAATGCGAACCAGTTGTATCCTATGTACAGTGTTCTCGAATTCAATGATGACTGCTCTGAACTTGATGTGAGAATGTCAAGAATACATGGGATATTCAAAGCCGATGGAAAAGATTCATTTACACAGTTGAACTATGGAACAAATGACATGACGAATACATATCTTTGTCAGAATTATAAATATTCAGCATCAAATCAGACATTGATGAATGCCCTTGAATCAGTAGTCGATGGTGATATTTGTTATAGGACTGATGAAAAGAAATATTACAAATATATCAATAAAGTCTGGACTGAATATAAAGAAATGATGTATGGCGGTTGGGAAAAGACTCTGCCTACAGAACCGGACAAGAATTATCTGCATATCAAATTTTGACTTGAATTATGAAAATAAAGAAAGGTGATAAGATATATCCTATAATAACCGGAGAGGATGTCATTGCGACAAAAGGATACAGTATAGAAAATGATTTGGATTCATTTCCTACTGTTGATGATGTGCTTGACAAACACCGTAAAGATATAGATAAGTTGAAGAGTAATATGAAATATATTTACTCTTATGGTGGTGTAGGTGGAAATGGATCTGGGGGATCTGGTGGTGGTTCAACAGAAAAGGAACCATCATTGTATATTTCCCTTGGTGGATATCAGTTGCAGTCAAATGGTAATCCGATTGTTCTTTCCGGACCGGGGGAATATACCATTGAAGGAAATGTAAGAAACAGCAATGGAAATACATTTTATCTCAAGGTGGCTTGCGGAACTGATATCAGTCTTGCGAAATATGTAAAATTGAATGAGGACAATCAATGCAGATACAGCCAGACGTTCACATTGAAGACAAATGGACAGGTGGTCATCAATTTTTATAATGGAGATTATGAGCAACTGTCTCAGATTACTCAAAATTATATTGTCAATACCCATACTTTCAGTGCTAAGTTCAAATATAAATATGACAATGGTCAGCAGTCCGCAGAATTTGGCAGTGCCAATGAATATTTCATAGGAGATACATCAAAGACGGATCCATATATTGATGTTTCATACAAGATTGCATTGTCCAATGTCTCCAATGTGAAGGTGTATTATAAGATAGGGGATGATGTGGTTGAGGAGACAAAAGAATTCAATACCATTACTGAAGACGGTTTTCAGATTCATCTTGAAGATTTGAAAAGAAATGGAACTCCATTCCTGAATGAACTGAACACCGGTGTGTATGATGTGTACATAAGATTGTCATACACATCTATAAATGATGTGTCATCCGACATATCGTTCAAAATAACATTGATACCTAACCATCTGTATATAAATGTAAGAAATCCTGAAAGTGTTCTATATGATACTGTGGATGACCTGATGAAGGATATCAATACTGGAGAGAATGGAATTCCTTCAAAATATGCATATGTTGGTTCTTATGTATCATTTTATTATAAGGTTTATGAAGGAAACATCATTTCAGGAAGACACAGTTATACTGTAGGTTTCAGTGCATATGATGAAATAACGGAAGAAGACAAACATACATATACATTTGAAGATGATCCTTCAATATCGGGGAATGACTACAGCATAACTGTTCAGGAACAGATAGAGAACACAAATCCCGTGTCGATACCTTTTGATACGGTCGGTATAAAGAAACTCGTGTTCAAGACAAACAACAGTAAGTACGGCAACACTACTGATCTTGTGCCCACTGTAAAATACATATATATAAGACAATCAGTATCCACAATTGACTGGTATCCTGAAAATACAGGTATATCCACCAGTTATTTCAGGGCGAATCAGGGTGAAGAAACTTATATGAATTTTGATCGGTTTTCATCAGGAAACAATCCGTTTGTGATGAAGACATCAGATAGTCCATATACAATTGAAAACAAACTATGGAAGAATGCATCGGGTCGTAATACTACGATACTGTCTCTCGGTATGCAGTTCAGTTCTGTCAATATGGATGATGCGGAAATATTGAAAGTTTATCCCCCATTGGGTGATGATGGATATAGCAATACACCGGACATAAATTTGAGATCCGACAAACTGTTTTCAGATTCAGATTCCCAAAAGGCCATATTGATACCTTATGATGAAAACTATAAAACCACCGACAGTTCCAAATATCATCTCGTGCAGATTGTCAGAACCAAGATAGGATATAAGCCAAATTCTTCGGATCCAGTTTATGCTACATACTTGTACATTGATGGAATATTGGAGTCCAATGATCAGAACACTTCCAATTTCGCATTGACAATAGGCAAGATGGTGTTCAACAATGTGAATGTTTCATATAATCTCATTGAGATTGACTATCTGCCGAATGATATGAGCGACAATGACAAGAACAAGAACATCAACATTGACGGATTCATATATCAATATTATTTGAAATATAGGGAAACCATTCAGCACAAGATGATGACAGGTCTTGAAAAAACTATATTCCAGCAGATGGACAACATCAAGTTTGATGGAAAAGATGTCATCATCAATGAGTCATTGATTGATACAATCTCCCCTAAACTGCCTATTCCTACAATGATGGTTGATTTCAACACGACAGATGAAAAGGAGATTGAAAATCTGAAAACCAATCTGTTCAAAGGATATCCTAACGGGGATACAGCATTTGGTGAAAAAGATGTTTTGATTTCATGGTCAGGTGGTAATGAGGATGAGTTCAGACAGGTTGACATTCCAGAAATTTCTATCAGTACGGGCACAAAATTGACGGGTGGATGGAGAATTTCTTTGCAGGGTACATCCACGATGAGAAATAAGATCAAAAATTTTTCATTGAGAATTATAACAAAAAACAGCAATGAAACAAATGAAGGCAATATATTGATGTCTCCTAATTTTGATCCAAATGACGGCAACACTTTCTTGCCTGAACAGGAATGGACATTGAAGGCGGATATTGCAGACTCAGCACACGCAAACAATACATCAATAGGTAAGTTTGTCAATAAGGTCTGCACTGATTTCCAGACAGGACTTCTCGTTGATGACAAGATAAAGAAATATATAAAAAACACTCTTGAAGGATTTCCTTTCCTGATGTTTGTGAAAATAGGAAAGTCGGTTTATTATCAAGGTGTGTATAATTTCAATCTTGGACGAACATCATATTATAATCTCGGATATAACACAAGTACCGACACGGCAGACATGTTCGGTACGATAATGACCGAAAGTCATCCATTCGTGTTCGCATATGGTATGAATGAATTGAATCCAGATTTGGCCATAGGTGAAATACAGGATAATTTTGCGGCGTTTGATTTTCATCAGTTTGACAGATCCGTATTGTTTGACAGATCTGAAGGTGGTATGGCATCAAGAACAAGGATGTTCGGGTCAAAGAAAAAAATGACCGGAATAAATGAGGCAAGAGTGCAGAACACACTGGCAAATTTTGTTGAAGGTGTGGCAAAAGCCGGAGCATATTGTTTTGCGAATATAGGAAAGGAGCCGATTTGCAGTAAAAGTTCTGATGGTACAGAATGTGTTGACAGATATAAAATACAGAATCAGGTTCCAGACATTTCGTATCAGTTTAAATACAATGACAATGAGATTGCGGTATGGCCAGAAACTCCAGATTCAAGTCTGTCATTTGATGCATTGGGTAAGGATATAAATAATCTTTTGAGATGCATATCAACTACATTGTCTGACAATGAGACTGTGAATGAACCGATACTTGACTACACGTCCGCTTCAGAATATTATACCATTTGTATGATTTTCGGTCTTGTGGACTCCATCCTGAAAAACATGAACATAAAGTCATGGGATGGTAGAAAATGTTTTGTCGCTTTTTATGACATGGACTGTGCCAATGGGGAGAACAATGCTGGTGGTGAGGATGTGTCTTATCTGGCCGCGACCGACTACTGGCACTCGGATGTGAAGAACGGATACACATCAGAGGTCAGTATCGATTATGATTATTGGAACGAGGAAGTGGGAAAAGGATTTGACTTCAAGTCAAGTTATCTGTTTGCCATCGTGAAATATGCCCAGTCTCTTTTGACAAGAAATAATTATGGTACACTCAATAGATACCCGCAAGATTTTTGGGCGGAACTCCGGAGAAAAGATGGTGAATTGAGAAATGCGGACTATTTCGTGGACAACTATTTCGTGTCGGGTATTGGTGAGATACCTGTCTATTTGGCATCATTGAACTATCAGGTAAAATATCTGTATACAGGTAAGACCATCGATGATAAAGGTGTGGAATCTGAAACTGAAACATATCTCGCCAACAGCACGGCATTCAATGGAAGCAGAATATTCAAAGTACGGAACTGGTTGAAGAAACGCATCCATTTCATGGACATGATGTTCAACGTTCAGGGTATCAGCAAGATGATATATGATGACACATATATTCCAGTTTCTCCTAATTTGAATGACCTGACCCAGAATCCGGATGTTGTTCTTTTGACAGATGCATTTTCAACTGGAACACAGTCTAGAATATTGTCAGCAAACAATGCACTTCCAGTAAAGATAACTGCACCACTGAACACTCCATTAGTAATCACGAGAGGTGGAGACTATATGATGTATCTTCTTGCCGGCAAGAATAAGGAGAACATGATTCAGTTGACTACACAACTGGACGTCAACACCAGATTTTTGGGATCAAAGGAGTTCATCAACCTGAATGCAGTCGAGCCGTTTCTCACGTCCGCATATCAGATTAACACGGACAATCTGGAGGAAGTGGTTTATGGAGGAAGTTCTTTTGCGACAAAGAACAACCAGCTGACGATCACATCCACATCCGTGAAGAAGATAAAACTGGATATACCTACATTTTCAGGAAAACTTATCATAACAAACACCAATCTGTATGGACAGGCGGTCAACTCCATCAATGTGTCATCATCCGGATTTTATGGGGAATGGACCGGTTTGAGTTCACTTCAGTCTCTGGACATTTCTTCATTGAAATGTACATCCGGACAGAACATAACAATCTCTGGTGCGAAGATGTTGACAGGAGACAGATGTCATATTTCAGGAACCGCCGAAAACAAGACATATCTGCCTACATTGTCAATAAGTGATGTGTCAGGTAATTTTTATTTAATGAACACAAACATACAGTCCTTGAGTCTGACAATCATAGATGGAGAGGAAGGAACATTTGAAATATATGGAGATGATGCATTGACAGATCTGTCATTGACAGGTTTCAAGAAAATCAAAATCAACGGGTGTCCTAAATTGAAAAACCTGATAATAAGTGAGACTAAGAACAAATGTGAATCGATAATAATCGACATGCCTTATACTTATGATCAGTCCAAGCTTGATACCGGGGATGTCGGTCCACTTTTGAGTTTCAGGTCGGATGTACAGGGTGTGTTCGACTTCACATCATTCAACAGTCTGGACACTCTCGGGTTGTCCGGAATTCCGGCTATGACCGTATTGAAGATACCGGACAGGACTGTGAAGATTTCTTCATTGGGGAACAACGCCAATCTCGAATTCATCGACACCACCGGAAGACAGTCGTGCATATCACTGACATCGGGATATACATTCTTTGGTAGTCCAAGATATGCGATGCGTCAGAGTTGGGGTTATGCCGGATTCGGGGTGAAAATAGAAAAAACAGACAAGATATTTGGAAATACACCATATACCCACATATGCATAGATAAGGAATGCACTGATCTGTCATACACTTTCTGCAAAAATTTGACTTTGAAGTCCAATTATCTTACAGACAGCAATACATATGTGAACACATGGGGACAGAAGGTGAAGAACACATCCATAGAATTGAGTGATGCCAGATGGTTTATCAACCAGGTGATATGTGGAGAGCGTATTGTCGAATATTATATTGATGATGATGGAATCTGTCAGTATAACTCAAGCGGAAAGTCATATGGCCCAGATTGCAGTGGGAATATAACAACTCTGGCGGGATGTTTCAGACAGCAGGATGGTCTGTTGTTGACTATTGACTCAAGTATTATATTTATTCCGGATCTGTCAAAATTCACATCCCTGAATGACGTGTCTGTTATGTATTATGACACAAAGGTATCAATTCTCTGCAAGGAACTTTTGAGTCTGCCTTTTGAAAAGAACACATCAGACAATCCGCTGAAATGGAGTGAGTTCATAAAAATGGGAACAATTGCCATGTCCGATGATGCATTTGAAAATGTTTCGTACAGGATTGATGGACTCCTGAACATGAACATCACATTATACAAGAAGAATGCAGTTTCATCAAGTTATAATTATTCAGCAAAGATTGAAGATGAAATAAAGTTCATTGATATTCTGTGCCCTAAAAAGAATAGTACAGATACAAAGGACACATTGACTTTGATGAAATCATTTTCAACAGTCAATGTCAATGCATCCCAGATAGTGAATTATTCCGGACTGTTCAATCTGTGTCCCAATATCACTTCCCTGTCTGGATTCTTGAATGGTGATTTGACTAATTCGAAAATAGATGGGATATTGAAGAATAACAGAAAGATTACATACATAGTCGATTCATTTAACCACACCGGAAATATGGACAATCTCACGGCTGTTGATTTGTATAATTTCTTCAACTGGGATGACAGGACAGATGATGAATACAAATCGATGAATGTACTTTTCGCATCCAATACAGCAACAGAACCTGGATTCAAGTTAAACAAGGAAATAACTTATGCAAATTTCAAAAAGATACTGGCGGTTCTTCCGAAATATTCATCAATAACGAGACTGTCGAACCTGTTCAGTTTCTGCACCATCACTAATTATAACAATGAGACAATCAGTCTCGGGGAAGAAACAGACAAGACAGTGATGGACAAGATAACGAATTTGAATGCACTGTTTTATAAATGTACCGCGACGGATGAAAAAGGCAGAAATGTACCATTGAACATAGGGAGATCTTTCTTTGAAAAACTCCCCGGTGTACAGTCGTTGTGCAATACGTTCTATGGTATTCAGTTGTCCACATTCCCCGTTTATGACTTCTTTGCAAAAAAGAAGGAAAACATTACAGATGTATATGTAAAGTCAGAAGGAAAGTATGTGAAGGCGACACTGCATGGACATGTTTACAATGAGAGTATAACATCTCTCATAAACTGTTTCAGAAATGCCAGATTTGTCAACTGTGACTGCTGGTTCAATCCATCCGGGGACAAAAATATTCCGGAAAAGGATTATATAAGTATAGATGACAAGAAGACAGATTATACCACATATTATATTCTGTTCAAGGGTGTGTATAATGAATACACGATAACCGAGCCAGATGCACTGACGGACACAGAGAACAATTTCACGAATTATGTTAACCAGGTCATCATACCTAACACATCTGAAAAATATCTTGTCAACCACAACATCCAGACGGACACCATAACATATGGCAACATCAAAAACAATGAGTATTGGTTCGACACATCAGAAGACGGGGAAGACAAACTCGACATCACACCGGCATACTGCTGTCTCCCACCGGACATATTCTACGGATGCAGCAACAAATGCGATTTGAGCGGTGTGTTCGCAAATACGAACATTCTCGGCATCATTCCACAACATCTGCTGTCAAAGGTTGGGTTCGGCACATATGATGACATGTTGTTGAACACCAATATACTCCCTAATGTGGTATATTACTACAACAAGTACCACACCGCGGAACAGAAATCCAAATATCTGGATTCCATCAAAGATGTTGAACTTGATGACACTGTCATTTTATCCGCCTTGGTGGATGGGAACATCTCCAAATATACCCTTGACACGTCTTCCGACAATTATGTTCTGTTCAGAGACTCTACCGGAAAGTTGAAGAAAAGGCATCCAAGAACAGGGGATGACAGGGATGAAAACAATACGGAGAATGTGGACTACAGCAAATCACAATTCACATATGTACCACAGAACTACAACAACCAGCTCCAGACGAGTTTCACCAAAGCGTTCAATTTCAGATATAATCTTCCAAAGACTGTCTGGTTGAGCAAGTCCAAGTTGGCGGATTATGGTATTGCATGGCCTACTGACATGACAAACAAGTTCAATGCGGATTATGACCCGGACAAGAAACCGTATCTCTGGCCTTATTATGTGCAGTATTTTTTCATGAACAATGAAAGCATAAACTGGTCGAATCTGGACAGTTTCAAATATCCTTTCATCACCAATGCCGGAGACATGGACTATGCAACCGGAAATTTCAGAATATTCTCATCAAGTGCTCAGGACCGTCTCGGACTGAATGTGTGGTGGAATGATGTTGAAGACATCACCAGAACGTCCTGGCACAATGCCGTGAGCGGAAATCTGAACATGTTCCTGAATCTTTGTGGTGAAAGGGACATATATACTGGAGAATTCAAAGACTGCGGGTGTTTGATCGGCAGATCATTGAAATATCATATCCCTAAACTTGATGGGATTGTGTCGGGATTTCTGGCCACATTTATGAACGGCAGAGTAGTGGATGAGGGTGTGGATGGCACGATGATCACATCATCCAACTCATCCGGAGAAAAAGTTATAATTTTCACGACATTCGGAAGGAACATCATATTCCCGAGATTTTCATCGGCTGACACCAAGGATGCACCTAAGACCATATTGGAAGTGAGTGAGAATACGCTGGTATATGAATATATGTTCATTTCAAACCTTGACAACTACAAGATTGTGTTTCTCGGAAACAAAACTTCATCATCAAGTGTACCGTCATCCGGTCTCGCGCTGATGAACACCGCAAAATATACAGTAATAGATTAAAAAAAAGGTCAGGAAATTTCCTGACCTTTTCACATTTTCAGTTTCTTCACTTCATATGGAAATCCTTGACTTTCATATATCTTTATTCTTTCCCTTGCATGTGCCATCTCATAACATCCGGAATAAAGATCATCAGATATGTCATATATATTGACGAAGTCCTTTCCTATCTTCTCACTTTTTCGCAATCCCCTACCTATACTCTGCAAAACCGTAGATACGGACTTATAACTACTGACAAAGAATATGTTGAAAATCTTGTTGATGGAAATTCCTGTACTTGATGTGCCGAAACTGGCCACCAGTATCACATCATCCTTTATCTCCATCCTCTTTCTTATTTCTTCTCTCACATTCTTGTCAATGTCACCATCAATATAATAAACCATTCTTGTGGTGTTTTCCTTCAACCATTTGAATATTCTCTTACCATAATCCCTGTCCTTGAACAATACCATAGTGTTCTTGTCAGTTTTTGAGATGAGTTTTGTTATGATGAAGAATCTTTTTTCACTTTCATTCACATACTTGTTTTCAAGCTGAAACATATCCTTTCCATTTCCCACCTTTACAAGTTGTTTCTTTGCATTTTTGAAAGCATCTTTCTGTTGATCAGATGTATAGTCAAGTCTTATCTGTGAGATTTTGCAGTTTGAGATATATCCTTCTTGTTGAAGCTGTTGTGCCATAATATTGAATACAATTGGTCCAAGATTACATAATAAAACAAACCCATCATTATATTTTGGGGTAGGCAATGTTCCAGATACACCTATCCTATATTCAGGTTTGCATATATTGCATATTTTCACAATTGATGCGCAAGATGCTTTGTGCGCTTCATCTATAAATAAGCAATCAAATTGTGAAAAGAAATCATTAGTTTCTTTTACAAGACTTTGAAATGTTCCTATAACAATATTTGTATTTGGGAGATAGTTGCATCCACTATATACCTGTTGTATATTGATTGGTAGTTTTTCTGAATTATAATTTGAAAAATCTCCACTTGTTTGCAAAACTAATGAAACAGTTGGAACAATAACAAGTATTTTTTTGACATTTTTATGTGTAAGAAGATATGCAAATGTTATATAAGAAATGAGAGTTTTTCCCGAACTTGTACAACTATTTCCCATACATCTTTTATATTTCAATAATTTATATGCACTTAAAATTTGATAGTATCTTGGTTTTAGCTCATTATCTTTGAAAAAATCATCACACCAATTTTTGAATTCTTCATAATCTAAATTATTATCAAACATTATATCAATATTTGAAATTTCACAATTAAATCCATATTCTTCACATAAATCATAAAGATATTGGTATGATGTTGCTGGAAGGTACTTTCCTTTTATATAATCTATTTTTCCATTCCATATACCATTTTTTACTCTTGAATCAAATCGGGCATTTTTTACTTCTTTGGTATATGATAATTTTAATTGATCATACTCCTTTTGTGAGCATTCATCAATTACAAGATATTCTTTTGCATCATCAATGTGTAATTTCATAAACAAAAAAACTATATAATAAATATAACAAATATGTGAAATGGTCTGATTTTCAAATTATTTCACTATTATATTTATGAATTTTTCATCATTTCATTTCTTTCTTCGTCAGTGAGTTTATCAAGTATGGATATATATCTTTTCAATGTACTCAAAGAAATCTTTCTCATATTGTTTTGTTGAAGACATATGTTTGTCTGTTTGAAAAGTTCAGATCTTGTCATATATCTTGACATCAGTTCATTTACCACAACAAGATTCATATTCATTCTCTTCCGTCTTGTTTTCAATGATTTTTCTCTGTCAAAAGAAGAATATTGGTTTTGTATGTTTACCTTATTTATTGCAAAGTTGAAACCACTCATGAATGTCTTCTTGAATTCACTTATTGAGTATTCCCCCTTGTGTGTAGTTCCGGGCCAATTTCCTTTATATTCATTGTCCTTAACTTTATATTGATTTCTTACTTCACTATATACTTCATTTTGAAACTCTTTCATCTGTTCCGGTTTCATAGATTTTATTTTTTCACTGTCAAGTTTGGACTGTCTTATCATATTCCATGTAGTGTCTCTTGAACAGTTAAGAACAAAATCATTTCTTGATGAACTTTCTTCCTGATTTTCATCGGTATTCTTTCTTTTTCTTATTTGTTTTTCTTCCATCACATTCTCGGCATCCTTGATATCCTTCACCGTATCATTTGAAATCTTCTTTACGATATTGTCCATTATGTCCGCAATTCTTCCGTACCATTCATCAAGTTCTGGTGCCTCATCATAATACATCTGTCTCACTTCCTTTGTCGAGAAGTAAAATTCCATATCCTCATTTGACAAAAATTTTATTTTACCGTCTCTCATTACGGGCATTTTGAGTTCAAGATTGTATTTTTTCTTCAATGCACACATCGGATTCTTCGCTTTCCAGAAAGTATAGTTCTTGTCCCCGAATTTTCTTTTATTCTTTATATCACATAATGCCATAGTGAATCTTCTGTATATTATTCCATTTTCTGTTAATTTTGTGAAGTCCGTCTTTTTATTGACCATCTCACAGTTCTTGTTCTTGATAATATATAGTTCCTTCAAAGTGTTCTCATATAGTTCATTGTCAATGGTCTTATATTCCAGACTTTTTATCAGCCACTGCAACTGGACATGTTTTGACTCCCTGTTGAATATTATGAAATCCGGTAAATTGTTTCTTGTGCCAAACTTATACAGAAGGTCTTTCAGGTCATCCTTATTGTCCTGTCTGGTGCAGTCCACATCGATATCCATTACCACAAGATTTCTCAAATTTCTAGTATAACCTGTTCCTATGGCCGAATAATCACTGTATTCATAACACAGGTCAAGAAAATTGTTGATATGTTTTGACTTCATCTCCCTTTCCGTAATCTTGAATGACGGGTCATCCTTTCTTTTTGATATATCATTGCTGTATACGGAATATTGAATTTGATTCAAAAGATATTTTGATGGTGAAGTTCTGAATATTGATATTCTTGGATCCACAAAATAAATATTTTCAAATTCATCACATTTGAAAGCCATAAAGAAACAGTTTTCCCGTCTCAAAACAACATAATGAAACTGAAGGGTGCATATGTCTTCACCTTTCCATCTTTTGTCTACCATATAGTAAAACCATGTCATTTTGTTTCTTTTGTCCTGTTTCTGGACTTTTATCTCAAATAAATCATCACTACTGTATATAATCTCCTTGATTGTCATTTATCCCATAAATAAACTTGAAAAAACAAATAAAAAATAACAACAAAGAATGCAGAAATATGACATTCTTGAATGGGTGAACTATTTTGAGAGAACAGACGGGAAAGTAAACCCAGATGCTGACTTTCTTGACAGTTCAAGTAGAGTTCTTTATCCGGGAAGATTCTATGTATTGAAGTATGTTGCCCAGACAAAAGACAGATATAATGCAAGACCTGTCCTGATAAGTATGGGAATAAGTCAAAAAGATCCTGATTCATTTCTTTGCATTGATTTGAGCATACTTCCAAAAAATGTGAGATTGAAATTCATAGAGATGTATTTCAATCTGTATAGAACTGACATAATGCAGAACATTGAGAGATATCCTTCCGTGGAGGATGCGGACAGACAGTCATGGATGAGAAGTTTCAGTTATGAGAACATATGTAAAATGGTAAGTATGGTACCTTTGAAATATGCAATAAAAAGATACAAGATAAAAAACACTGTCAAGATATATTCAATTCCTTTCAGCAAGGTATACAAGATTGTGGGGGATTACTGTGATGAAAACTTTTATGTGAACGGAACAGTGGGGGATGTACAGAGAGAATTCATTGAAAAAATGAGAAGTTCAAGATAACTTTGTTATTTTTATCATAAATTTTTTATATGTCTTTTGAAGAACTGAAACAACAATTTATTGATAACGGATTTCAAGTGAATGGAAATTCATTCATACTTGATCAGGTGAGTTATTCAACAATGATTATAAATGGTGTTCCACATCAGCAGCCACAACATCATAAGTTTAAAATGGAATATGTCTTTGAAGGAAGTATATGTGATGCGGGTGATTCAGAAACTGAACCATTATATCAGTTTGATGTTCTTGATGATAATGGGAACAAGGTGCTAGGAATTCTTATTGATGACTTTGATTCTTTCACAAAATTGGTTGGTTAATGAAAATTTTATACAGAAAAGAACACAATATAAAATTATGATGTAATGAATTTGCAGGACTATTTGATTTATAATCTCATACAAGAAAATGATACAATTTCTGGTGATTTTGCATCATTTCTCAATCATTATTATGGAAACATAAGAGAAAACAATATAATAAGGCAATATGCGTTTGAGAAAGGAGACAATAAAAAATGATGTTCTTGATTTCCTGAAAGAAAAAATGGGACATTGATTTGAAAGGAGGGATTTGACTATGAAAAGAATATGCAGATTTATAAAGGCATTATGGAAATATATATTGTTTGGTAAGAGGGTTTCTTTTATTCAGTATATCACCAGACTCACTGATTGTGAATATTGTTCTTATCTTGATCAGAACAACTGGACTTGCAAGATATGCGGATGTTATGTTGACAAGAAGGCGAAGATGTCAACCGAAAAATGTCCTGAACATAAATGGCAGTGATTGTTCACTGCCATTTTTCATAAATAAATAAGAAAATTATTTTTTATTGAAATGAACAATATTCTTGATTACAGAAGATTTCTTGATGAACTTGAAACATATGAAGAGATAAATGAGAAGAACAGTTTAAGAAATCTGTCGAACAGGATTGCATCACATAAGGTAAAATCGGAACTTTCTGAAGAGATTGAATTGAGTCAGTCAATCATGACCGGAATAAAGGATGGTCTTGAATCATTGAGCGACAATTTTGATGAGATAAAGAAAGATATCAACAAGACAGATGACAAACATCAAAAGGGTGAAAAGGAAGAGATGCTCGATTCCATCACCAAACTGATTGAACAATCGAAGAAATCTTCTTGGAATCTGAATGATTTGATTGATGAGGGTGAGATTGATTACACCGGATTCGCCGCGAACATAGGATTTGCGACATTGACATATTTTGGTGTTCTTCTGTTTCCTATAAGGGCAAGATTCATTGTCCATAAAGGTTATAATTATTTCTTTACGACAGTCAAGAACACCATACGAAAGGCGCTTGTGATGTTGCAGATAAATTTTGATCAGTTCGAGAATCTTATCATTACGAAGGGATTCCAAAGCATGGATTATCTTGACAGCATGGAGGCATTGTCAAAAGCAAGAGATTTTCAGGAACTTGCACTGGCTGAACTGACAAAGAATTTGAACAAACAGAAGGCCGAGACAATCTCAAAGAAGTTCAAGACCATCGAGAATCAGTTCAAACTTCAATTGTCAGCACAAACCGCTGCACAAAAATCATCAAATGTATATAATACACTCAATGATTATAATAACACATATACAAGATCCCTTGAAACACTGAGACAATATTCACAAGAAGACGTGCAGAAACATCTTGATTCAATCAAGACATCGATGAACAAGATTGCTGCTGGAGATCCGGATCTCACGGCCTATGTGGAACTTATTATCGCCGCGGCCGAAGAACATGCATACAAGGTATCAACTTTGATATACAACAGGTTTGCGAAGATGACGGAAGTGTTCAGTCTTCCAAACCAGAAGAAGATGATAGATCTCATACAGGCGGCGACACAGGAGAAACATGACAATGCGAAGAAAGAAAAGAAGAAACTGATGGATTCTGAACATGCGAAGGAAAATGAAGAAAGATTGAAGGATATAAATGAACGGGGAGAGAAAATATTCAAATCCATTTCCGGTGCATCAATAGGAAAACTTTCAAAGGACGGAAAGTATTCCGACATTTCCGGTGCATACAACTGGACATATGATGATTTCAAGAAACTTGACAAGGATGATCAAGAAATCTTTATGGAATGGCTCGGTATTCACAAGGATGTGTTTGACAAGTGCAACGGGACATTGAAAGTTGTGATGCCTTCCACTCATAATGATGGATACTTTGAGTATGTGGATTCACTTATAGATTACATATCGCCTTGTTTAAGGGAAGAGAATCTCCATGAATCATTTGTGCGATCATTTGATGAGTATATAAATGAGTCAAGATCAAGGAGATATTTTATAGACTTGAACAGGGCAAGGGAACAGGTTGATGATATCAAAAAACTTTATAAGGACAACAGGGATGTCGCCATCGCGGCGTTTGAAATCATAGGAAACAAATTCACCAGAAGCAAATTCTCCGATAATGCGGAGATTATGGTTGACAAGATCATAAAGGCGCTCGATTCAAAGACAAAGAAGGGGAGATACAACATGGTTTATATTTCTCTTGCGACATATAACATTTTGACGGACACCATAATAGATTTGAAGGAAGACAGATCCCATGACTATCAAGAACTTTTGAAAGATGAGAAAGTCAACAAGAGATAAACTGAACGGAAGAGAAACATTTCTCTTCCGTTTTCATTTCAAGAACATTGTTCTCAACTTGTTTACGAATCTTGCATCTCTCATGCTCGTGTTGTAATATCCCACCCATCTGCGATCCTTCCAGTCAGTCTCCCCATTGAGACAGTGGTATTCGTCAAAATTGGGCACACCTTTCTCACCTATGAAATTATAGTAAAGATCATAAATTGTAATTCCATGTTCAGTCTGATAAGGATATTTCTTGCACATGTCAATAAATTTATATTTGTTGAGGGGTGCGGGAATATGCGGATTGAAAAATCTACAACCGAATCCCTTATCGGGAAATCTGTTGAAACAAAGAAGAAGTCTTCTGTACCATATCCTTGACTTCGCCTGTTGTTTGAACCATGGAAGAGTGTTCTGGTCATAAATTTTCATATATCTGGGAACGGTGTCATCCCAGTATGTGTCTTTTGTTATGAACTGGTCATCGCTCCACATCATGAAGTCATCCGTAAGGTCGGGAATTGTTTCGATTGCTTTTCTTACCTTCTCTATGATGTTGGCATCCTTGTCATGTGTGTATATATCATCTTGAAAAATCCATATGACATCATCTCCCAGTTCCTTTATTGGTTCAATCTGGGACACTATGATGATTCTGTTTAGACATTTGAAATATTTTTTGATGCTTGCCACTGCAACCTTTATCTCGAAGTTATTGTTCTCATAACTTTTTATACCCAGTGGTATCACCACATCATGATTATCAGTCATTATGGTTCATAAATAATTTATATATTTATGGGTTGAAAATGGACATCAATATCAACAAGGTGATTTCATATTCAAAGGCAAATTGTTTTCAACGGTCAAAGGCACTGTGTGCAACTTATGTCAAGAAGGCATTTGAAGCAGGAGGTGCCAAATATGTGATAGGAAACGGATGGAACAACCAGAAGTTCTGCAAACAGAATGGATTTGTATTGATAGGTGATTTTGTTCCAATTGACGGCAACCCCAGGGCACATGACGGTATGTCAATACAATGGCCCAACAATTATGACCAAAAACCAGGAGACATATGTCTCATAAAACACGGAACATACGGACACATATGTTATGCTACCGGAGAAGATATAAATGACTGGGTATCTGACTATTTTCAAAAATATCCCGGACAACAGGATAATACTGGACCATATTGTTATAATGGAAATTATGAAAGAATTCAGTTCTGGAGAAATCCATCTATAGCAAAAGATGATGTTGTTTCAATCACGGAGACACCATCCGGGGAGATAACACCCGATACAGTAAATACAAGAAACCTGACAAGTTCTTCAACACAGGAACAGGAAACAATAACATCAAATGAATTGTACGGCATAGGAGACAATGTTGATACTGGACAATACAGTACAGTTCTTGGGACACATATGAGACAAACCAATTGAAATCATGGTTACAGAAAACACACCAAACAAAGTATATAGACTTGCAGATGCTACAAAAAACAAGAACAATGTGCTTGAACAAACTGATGCAAGAAAGGCAGAATTCCAGTCATTGCAGAATTCTATGTCATCAAAAGCACCCGAGATGGGGAGGACAATAATCCTTTCACAGGAGATGTATAATTCGAATATATTAAAGGGAGATCAGGAAGCAAAAAAGGAAAGATTTTAAAAATCTTTCCTTTCATTTTTATGCAAGTTGTTGAGACAATATTTCAATCTTGTTCCTTATCGCAAATCCGAAATTGTCAAGAGTCTTCACACACTCCTCAAAGAAGTTTATTTGTGTTCTCATCATATTCACCTGCTGTTTCAATGCCGTGCAGTCGGCGGACACAAAAGCGGATTTTTCCTTGTCATTCAACCTGATATCATAATTCAGCATATAGTCCCTGTATCTTGACACCGTCTGTTTGTCAAGTTCTCCTTGTTTCTTCTCGACAAGTATCTTGTATTTCGCTATCCTTTCCTGAACCTGTTGCCTGTATGACAGTTGAAATACCTGTGCTTCTGACAGTTTTCTGTTGTCTTTCATCATATTCACCAGTTCGATGACCTTCCCATTCCATTCCTCACGTTCATTGTTGAGACCTTTCTCAAGTTGTTCATTCACTTCTAATGTCTTCTTGTCATCAAATGCCTTCATGATTTATAGTAGTATTGTTTTTTCTTTCAAGTCTTTGATGAGTTCATCAATCTTGTCATCTGGTTTGAACCTGACAATCCCCTTGAGTTTTTTGCTTCTTGTTTCAAGATCCTTCTGAAAGTTCTCGAATTCTTTATTGATAATATCTGTCATGCCGATCATATAATAAAATATAACAAACTACAAAGAAAGTATCATATCAACAAGTTCCGGTTGTGGTGATACGTCAAATTTATCAGGTCTTACGTTGGTGTGACTGTATATTCCTTTGACAATTCCCATGTATGCTTCTTGATGAAAGTCAAATGCTTTTGTTGGACCTTCTTTCTTTATCCATTCATAAAGACCCTTATGAAGATCTATGTTGTCCCTTTTTGAAACATAAAATAGAAGTTCCTTCAATGATTGCAGTTGCTTGTCTGAATATTTGTGCCATTCGATATATCCCCTGAAAGGTTCTTTCAGTTTTACAATCTGGTCAGGTTTCACGATGGAATTCACATAAGTCCTTCCATTCTTCACCCATCCCATATTGCACATCTCGATACCCACGGCATGCAGGGCAAGATTTGTGGAACCGCATTTACCTATATGATATGCCTGATTTCCTTCAGGATAAGCATGAACAATCTTCCCGTCATTTATTGTTCTTCCATTTGCGGCATTTTGTCCACCTATGACGAATTCAGTCGCAACCCTTCCTGCACTGTCATGTGCCCATCCGTCAACAACCTGTTTCGGGTCATCATTCCCGGCGGTGTGATGAAGAATTATATATTCATTCTTATATACCCCATTAAGGTATTCTGTTTTTGGAAGAAAACAATCTTCCCAATTTGGTTTTGATGTAATCATTGTTGTATAATTTATTTATGAAAAAACCCTTTTTTGTTATTATATTGAAAAAAATATGAAAATTCTGTTTTTTTTTTTTCATAAATAATCATATAAAAATGTTTTTAACTGTTTATAAATATAGATGGGCAACAAGAACGTAACAGATCAGATAATCAGGATAATGGAAGCAAAGGATGACATCAAGTCAGCCGTGATGGAGGCCGGTGTGACCGTCCCTGAAGAACTTTCAATAGACGGATATGGAGACAAGGTCAGGGAGATCTCCGGTAATATGAATTCAAGGATAACAGCAATAGAAGAAAAAATTCCTGATAATGCTGCATCAGATAACAAACTTGCGGACAAGAATTTCGTGAGCTCATCCATTTCGAATGCAATATCCGGAATTGATCTTGGAAAGGGGGTGGTCGCCGGAGATGGTACAGAAACATCTGATCCGGGAGATGGCACAAGGAAAGTATCGGTGAAACGGGATAAGTCTTCGGAATCTTTTCTTTCTGTCTCTGTTGATGGAGTAAAGGTGTCGGGAATCCAGACTGCAATTTCAAGCGCGATATCCGGAATTGAAACTTCCTTGAACAAAAAACAGGACACAATATCAGATCTTGAAACAATCAGGTCAAACGCATCTTCCGCATACAAATGGGGAGACCACTCAAAGGCGGGATATTTGAAATCCGTTGGAGATGCTACAATCACGATCAAACAAGATGGAACAGTAAAGGGTTCATTCACCATGAACCAGACCATGGACATGACTGTGAATTTGACAGACACCAACACGACATACAACAGTCTTACTGCCGCTTCCGGTGGTACTGCGGTCTCTCTTGTGACTACGGGGGAGAAATACACATGGAACAACAAGCAGGACAAGATCACAAGTTCAAACAAACTTGCATATTCACTCATAAGTGGAACACCATCAATTCCTACCAAGGTGTCACAACTGACCAATGACTCAAACTATGCAACACAGTCCTGGGTCACAGGACAAGGTTATCTCCCGCGTACCGGGGGTACTCTTACCGGAGATTTAAAATTAAGTGGAGATGCATCCATTATGAATGGGAACTCGGGCGCCGGCACAGGCATGATTTTCTTTTCCGATAAAGCGACCGTTGTTGGATCCATTGATTCCGGAACCACCAAAGCTCTTGACCTAAGAAGTCCTACAGGACATGCCACAATTCGTAATAATAATGCATTATATACTATATATGATAGCGGAAATGCAAATATTACAAGTGGGGAATGGAAATCCGGATGTTTTACCGCATATGCAGAGAATGGGCTTCTTATACGAACCAATACACCATCAACCAGCAAAGGGGTTATTTTCCGTAATGACACAGAAAATTTCTATCTTCTGACCACTCCGGCAAATGACACAAGTTGGGATACATTACGTCCATTTTCTTTCAATCTTGCTTCAGGAACGGTTTCAATGGGTCATGATGTAAGCATTACAGGAACATTGACTGTTAGAGCAGGGAAAATTAACTCCATTACCAACAACACTACATATGAACTCAAATTCCCAGCAGCATCCGGGACAATCGCATTGGAAGATGGTTCTGTAAGTTTTAGCAATGTTAAACAAAAAACTATTAATAATGGAGAAGCCGGATGGTATAGGATTTTTATCACTAAAACAGGTATGGCATATGGTCATTTTGCGGATATTTATATTTCTCACTCATTCTCATACTCGAAAACAGAATGCATTCATTTTACTATATCAGTAGGATATGGTGATATTGAATTTACACAACTTAACGCTCCTTATATAAATAATCAAATTACAAAAGTTAGAGTTTCAGAAGTGTTAAACACTAACTTTGTAGCGATTGATATTTATGTGACCGCCACAGCACAACGAAATGCATATTATATATATGGTGGTGGCACAGGCACATTACAAACTCCTACACTTGTGACAACCAACACGGCCGATGTTGTAAAAGAATTCACTCTGGATAATGGTTTTTACATAAACTCCAAGATAAAGGGAACTGGATTTTATAAGGATGGATCTTCTGATGCGTATGTGTTGCTTGGGGGTGGGGGACATAAACAAGAAAGTGCATTATCTGTAGCTGTTTCAAAACAGATTATGGATTGGGACAATACCTTAACAACAACTCTTGCAGACTCTGGACTATCATTCAGGGTTGTCCCTAGAAGCAATGCTGGAAGTCTCCCTGTTTCTAATAATGCCAATGCACTTCTCACAATGAAAACACAGTCTGGTACGCATTATTACCAACAGTTGGCACTTTGTAGTGATGGAAATATGTATCATAGACAGTTTGCAAATGAAGTACCTAACACTTCTGCTGCATGGAAAACTGTTGTTGACTCTGCAAATTTCAGTAATTTTGCAAGTGCATCAAGTTCGAAAACATCCAAATATCTTGGTAGAGGGGGAGATACATCACTTCCAATGACCTTCAACTGGTATGGACATGATGGACAACCTACATGGCTATGGGGTGGAGAAGATGGGACTAACATGTATGTTTATAATCCTAAGAATTTTGCCGTAGATACTGCGACAAGAATTTACAGTGGAGTATCAAATGACTTCAAGGGGGCTTACTCTTTATATTATACAGCTGGACAATTCAGTGCCACGGCTGGAAATGGAGTAGTGTATAAAACAACATATTACCCAACTAGTGCTACGGGCGTAACAAGCGCGGGGGTAGCAAATATTATGAACCTTAGATTAGACTGGGATGGTGCACATAAATACTGGCATGACATCTTTGCTTCTCCAAATTACAATACTCTCTGGCACAGAAGTGTAATAGGTGGTGTTTCAAGTTCTTGGTACAGAATAGTCCAAGAAGATGGTGGGACTTATAGTATTAAAGTGGATTGGACAAATGTAAATAGTAAGCCTACTTTGTTCAATGCGGGCGGAAGTACTAATAAACTTACAAAATTCACTACCAATACTTCATATTATATTTCAGATAATTGTTCTGATCGTCCAGATGGTTCTGTATATGGAGAGATGTTGAATATTACCAATAACGATACATGGGGACAATTGATAATTCCATATGAGGCTGCCGGAAATTTTCTTTATCGTGGGGGAAATACCAATGGAAACCCTAATTATGGATGGAGAAAAATATGGGACAACAACAATCTCACCAATGTATCTCAACTGAATAATGACGCTAATTATGTAGGATACAAGTATACTGTAATTGATGCATCAGCATTAGATGAAAATACTTGGTATCCTGTGCTTATAAAGGTGTCTGCATACGGGAAGATAACCCGTATCGAGATAACGAATTCCCTTTCACAGAACAAACCCTCATGGGCTACACATGAATCTGGATTTACATGTAAGAAAGTATGGGATGTATATGGATCTAATTGGGGGGTTGTACCTAACGTTTCAAGAACTGTGTATGTGTCCACGTATTCATGGTGTGGCACTGACCCAGTTAGGGGAATCGGACAACTTTGTAACTCTGCAAATGAATGTGTATATGTGAGAGGTGGTGGGAAATACGAGTTTTGGACTAGTAATAGTTCTGTTCCCGTGTTAATCACCGAGAGTTCAACCTTCAGTCAAGAGACCATAGCACCTACGACCACAGTACCTGACGAAATAGTTAGAACTAATCAACTGACTACAGACAACATAAGCTGGTCAAGGATAGTCAACAGACCTACAACATTGTCTGGTTATGGGATTGGAGACAGTGTGGTTTGTGTAGATTCCATTACAAATTCCCCCGATGTATACAGAACAAAGGCTGCGATGGTGCGAATGTCTGATCAGAGTGGACAGCCGTGTGCATATGACTATGGACAACTTTTGTCCGTTTATGGAGGATTGGATACATTTGGTCAATTATATTTCCCTTATTCAACTAATGGAAATCTTTTCGTGCGGAGTGGAACCACATCGCAATCTCCGGATTGGAAACTGTTATTGAGTGAAAACAACTATTTTAACTATGCATTACCATTAAGTGGTGGAAAAATCACAGGTATGCTTGAGATACAGGCAGACAAGACCTCCTGGCGTGAAGGTATAAGAATATACCCTTACAACAGTTGGAGCACCATAGTTCTGGGAGGAAATGATTTAAAATCATCGTCCGGAACCACAACCAACACATGGAGCATCCATAATAACAACGGTAATTTCTGGATTGCCAAGAATGGTAGTGATTCAAATGCCTCAGCATACATGGGACATACGAATCAATGGTGGTTCAATGATTCAATTACTACATATGGAAGTCTCGTATCCAATCCAAATGGGCGCGACCGATCAATGGAGATAGCCACGAGTGTGAGACACTATGTTAAATCTGAAGCAGGAGGTTGGGCCTGGGGTCTCGACAGTTATAACTCATCCGGAAGTTTTATGGGAAGTGTATGTGGCACATATGGTAGTAATGACACCTTAAACTGGTATTATTTCGGAGGGGCATATAATGATTCTTTGATAAGACTGTATCCCGGAGGGGACATGTATTTCAAGGGATTGCATAACTATTTCTTTAATCTCTCCGCAGTAGGTCCATATGTCACACCGACGTCTGATGGTATGCAGATCAATCTCCACAATGCCAACAATGCATATTCCGCAAGTGTGGCCGGATTCCAGACGAGCCGTTCATGGATACAGAGTTCACTGAAAGTGGGTTCATCAAGTTCACCATCCTATGCATTGGATGTAAATGGAGACATATACACATCCGGTTGGAGCCGTGCAGCTTCGGGATTTTATATACAAAACACCGGCGTTCATTTCACAAATCAGGGAACGATAGGGGAAATAGACATAGCCAGCAACAATGAATTATGTTGGGGAAGCAATAATGAGTTGTTGTATTTCAATTACAGAAAACCGGCAAACGGAACGACAGCACCTGTGCGGTACATATGGAATGCCGGATCATCGACATCTTATGCGGAACATTTCATGAGCAGGATGGTATCCACGTCATCAGGAGGTGCCTGGGTGCATGGAAGAGACAACGCTTCAGTATATAAGAACAACAGAACGGACACATCATGGTGTACGATTCTGTCCCAGAAGACCAAGCTCGGGGATTTGACTTTAGGTGTTCTGGGGACAAATGAGTATTTTGAGATAGCACATGTGCTGGATTCCAAATACAATGCCGGAACAAATGATATCGACTATAAGATTTCTTTCCCTTCAACATCTGGTACTCTGGCTCTGTTGAGCAATATTCCGTCGAAAGTTTCCCAACTGTCTAATGACACAGGGTACATAACTGGGATTTCCAAGTCCATGGTGGAGAACGTATTGACGGGAAACATAACATCACACACCCATTCCCAATATCTGACTTCACACCAGAGTCTTTCAGGATATGCAACCCAGTCATGGGTGAATTCTCAAGGATTTGCTAAGGGAACAATTCCTTCCGTGGGTAATGGTACTGTAACCATCAAACAGGCGGGTGTAACAAAAGGCACTTTCACCATGAACCAGACCGGAAACACCGACATAAATCTCACGGACACCAACACGACATACAGCAGTCTTACTGCCGCTTCTGGTGGTACTGCGGTCTCTCTTGTGACTACGGGGGAGAAATACACATGGAACAACCTTGTTAGCAGAGTAAAGGCACTTGAAGATGCTCTTGCTGGAAAGATGTCAATAGATGGAAGCAATTCAGCATCCACAGTCCAATTCACAGGTACAGTCAAGGCACCTAATGGATTCTATTGGGAATAAAAATATAAAGTTGAACTATGGCGAATTTAAATTTTTATTTATATGGAGTATCTGAAACTCAAACTAAAAATACCATGACAGTGTCTATTGGTGCTGAATATGTTAATGTGAACCCATCAAGTGTATCCAACAGCAATGTTATAACAAACAATGGTAATCTTGGATATGTTGTACGGGCTGTGTTTCCTATAGATATGGCAAATGTCTCAACTGATCTCATATGGAGATATCCTTTGATATTTCAATTCAAGACTTTGTCAAGAACATATTCTGTACCAATGTGTGCCATGACCAACAGATCAAAATACTGTTATGTGGTGGATGAATGGAAAACCAATGCCTTGATGCCAGTATCTATGGTCAATTCCATGTTTAGCATACATGGTGGAATACTTGTAAACACAGATTTCCTTGATGGTGGAAGATGTGTGCGTAGAAACCAGATTTCATCCATGTCCAACAACAAATGGGGACTCAACAATCTAACGTCGAACAATGCGTGTGTAAGGTTTGGGGATATTGTGAAACTTGTAGTTGATCCTACATATGTCAAAATGCATTTGACCGCCCAGTTCCAATCTGACTATCTCAAATGGAGATGTTCAGGTGTGCAAACAGGAAGTTCAAGTGGACAGTCAACATCTGGAATTCTTAATGCTGTCCTTTATCCTAAGCTGTCTAGTGCCTTAAATTTTGAAAATGCGGATGATTTCAACATGACACTTACTGTCAGTATTGATGGGGGAAGTACATTTGAAATTACCCAATATGAAGTATTCAATAATGAAAGTGTATTTGTGCAGGAACTATATGATGCATATAAAGATTTAGGTGGAAGTAATCTGTCAAATGCCGGAGATTTTTATGTGGATATCAGGATTTAATAGTGAATTTATGAAATCATTTTGATTTTAATTGTTATATTTAATATATAAAATAAATAAGTATGAACATATCTAATAAAAGAACATCTTATTCCCTGTCTGGGGAGTATGAAGGTTTCCAGATCAGTCTGGAGATCACAAAGTATGAGACCGGAAACAGAATTGAGGCATCAGGAACCATATCTAATGGTACTGCATCTCATTATGTCCGGTATTATGTGAATGCCGAAGGTGGTGCAGATATCAGTGTGAATGGACCGGAATACACATGTCAGGAAGTATCCGACATCATGAAGGAGATTATAGATGGTGAAAGGGAGGAGACCAAGGCATGAGAAACAGTGATATCATAACACTCATCAACAATGGTCTTCTTTATACCACCGCGTTCAATGTCGATTCCGCGTCCGCATATAAGTTGTATAAACTCAAGAAGGCCGTAGAGAATGCATCCGAGAAGATCCGGGAGACAGAAAAAGGTCTTGTCAAGGACGCCGGAATAGATCAGCCGGAGGCCTTCGATGAGAGGATGCGAGAACTGAATTCAATCAAGCCTGAAAATTTGACCGATGAACAGAAGGCCGAGCTTGACACACTCAACAAAGAATTCAGGAAATACACAGATCTCAGGATTGAAATGTATAATGATACCACAGATCTTGATGGTGTAAAGCCTGTTCCATATGACACATGGTTCACATTGCAGAAGGAGAACAAGGAAGTAACCGTACCGGGAAATGACATTAAGTTCAATGTGTTCTCCGGACCGGTAGAGTCTATTCTTGAAGGTGTGTTCTGGAATGCACCGGAAGAATAATCTTTTATATTTTTATATTTGTGAAAAATGTTTTGGCATATCTGTCCGAAACATTTTTTTTTTTGTTATTTTTATATAAAAGATTTTATCATGAAATGGTTTCTTGACAATTCATTTTATTTTGTGTGGATAGGGTTTATAATGTTTGTAACAGGAGTGTTTATTGACAGTGCTTTCCTTTTCATCACAGGCATCATGGGGTTTTATGTCGGTATCATGATGGAAGAATTTCCATATCTGTTCGAGAAGAAAAGAAAAACAGACACTGATGACAAAAAAATCTGAACAAAAAATAATTCATTTGTGATTTATGATAAAAGATGACAATGTTTATTTGAAGAATGACAAGGGGAGATATGTACCTTATGGTGTATGTTGCCATCCGGAATATCTACCCGATGGAATCTGGTATGTGAGACATACTGATTATGGAAGATCCACGATATCAGTGAAATATCTTGAGGGTCTTTTTAGGGTCGGGGATGTGAAACCAGTCGATCTTACAGAACTTTGTGGTATGGAAAACCTGTGTGAGTATATAACTGGATCAAAAGAGTTCAAGGAACTTATGAATTCAAAGACTGGTTTTTCACCTAATGATGTTGTTCATATCTGTGTGAAGAAACTTGTTGAGAAGGTGCAGAATGAAAAAGTTGAGAAATAGTTCTCAACGTTTGTTATTTTTTATTTCAAATCAACAATTATGAAAGATTATATTGATTACATTAAGGATGTTCAAAATAAACAAAATGAATGGTATCATAATCAAAAGAATGAATGGTGGAAAAATGAATATCACAAAGATGAGATGGATATAAAGGGAGACTATCTTGAAACTGTGAAAATAAAATCAAATGATGAAAAAAATGATGCATCCTTATTCACAAACCATACGAATGTGAAGAACAGTGAATGGAACATTTTGTTTCACATGTTTGCACAACACCTTATTGACTGGTGCATATCCCATAAGAAGAATGTTTATAGTTGTCTGGTGAAGATAAACAGGATTGTGGATGGTCTTGATGATGTGTATGACATCAATGTTTCCATAACCACCAGAGATGCAGATGATGATATATTTGGGTGGAAATATATTGATGATCCTGAATTCAATCTTTATGGAGAAGAAGTATGTGATATGCTTGACAGGTTCTTAACTGTGCATAAGAATGATCTTCCACTTGACTGGAATTATTTTGCTTTCAGTCTTGATTGTCTTGATGACAGTTGTGAATGCGGGGAATGGTGTCCTGCATCGGATGGATGCATGATGTTGGGAAATGATGATGGAACAGAATATGATGAATATGTTTATTGCATGTAACCATGATGTTTCAGAAATGAAACCAGTGGATATGGGGTTGGTTGTTAACCCCGAAAGAATCAAGTTGTTGAATGTTTGATAATTTGACTGCTTTCAAACCAGATTTTTATTATTTTTATTTATTTGGATACAATGTAGTTATAAATACAGTATATAAAAAATTTGAAATCATATGTCTCCTGAAAACCTTTGTCTCGAATGTCACAAATGCAAGAAATTTGAAGAAAACCTATGTGATGACTTCATGGTTCTTGATTGTCTTGATTCTGATTCTGATGTCAATTTTGTGGAAAATGAAAAAATGGATGTATAATCCATTTTTTTTTTGATTTTGTTATAATCCATTTTTTTTGATTTTGTTTGGAAGTTTGAAATTTTATTGTTATTTTTGCAGAAAATAATAAAATTATGACAGTAGACAACACTGAACAGATAAAGAAACTTATCTCTGGTTGTGCAGAGAATGAGTTTTATGTAGTTCAGATTCTCCATAGGGGGAAGGACGGTAGGACACAGTTTGAACCGGATGACAAGAAGATAAGTGTGCAGACGGTCAAGACATACTATGTGTCAAGTCCGGAATATCTTGAATACAAGATGAAGGAGATAAGGGTATTGTGTGATGTCTTCAATGCAAGGGCATATATCAATCTCAACAAAAAGTCATGGAAGCAGATAAATCTCAAGTCCCTTGAACTTATTGCAAAAGACATATCAAATGAGTGCTATCATAGTTTGAAGTCTCTTGTTGATACTGCATGTGGACAGACGGGTGCATGTGACAAGAACGGTTCATGGATTGTGGATATTGACACAAAGGACATGAATGAAGTTCACAGGATTGAGGATTGTGTGAACAAGTGCAGTTCAAAGTATGATGTCAATGTGATTGATATTGTTCCTACATTGCATGGATATCATATCATCAGTCATCCTTTCAATCCGGTTGAATTCAGGAAACTTTATCCGGAAAATCTGGATATACACAAGAACAGTCCAACACTTTTATATTTCAAAGAAAATGAAGGAAAAGAAGACAATCAATAAGATAAACATAGAGAACAGGAAGGCAAGATTTGATTATGAATTCATCGATACATATACTGCCGGTATGGTCTTGCAGGGATGTGAGGTGAAGTCCATAAGGAATGGTGATGTGAATATGTCCGATTCTTACTGTGTGTTCGAGAATGATGAACTTTATTTGAAGAATATGCACATATCTCCATATAAGGATTCCGGTTTTGCATATACGGACTATGAACCGAAACGGGACAGGAAACTTCTTCTCACAAGACATGAGTTGAGAAAACTTCATCAGTCTGTGAAGATGAAGGGTCTCACAATAGTTCCTGTGAGACTTTATTCAACCGAGAAAGGTCTTATGAAGATTGTCATCGCTCTTGCGAAAGGCAAACACAGTTATGACAAGTCAAAGTCAATAAAAGAGCGAGATCTTGACAGGGAGATGAAAAATTTATAAATTATTTGTTATTTTTATATTGAAACATTTTTATAAAGAACAAGATTATGATGAATGAACTGAAAAAGACTCTTGACAGGAATGAGAACATGGTACTTACTGAAAACGGTGCAGTGGGATATTCTACCACAGGGAAATCCATTGTTGATTTGAATTTCAGAGTGCATTCAAGTCATAGTAATATTGATGGTACAGTTTTGGATCTGTTCAAGAATGCTCTTGATGAGAATTATACGGATACTGTGAAATGGTTGTTCTATCTCCGTGATATCCGTGAAGGTCTTGGGGAACGGGATTCGTTTGTCTGCCTGTTTTATAATTTGTATGACAGATATCCTAATATGGCTGTCCGTCTTGTTCCATTCATACCAGAATATGGACGGTGGAAGGACTTGATTGATCTTCTTGATTTGAATAATTCCGATGACAATCTTTTGTCAAAGACGATATATGGTTTCATTGAAAATCAGTTGAAAAATGATCTCATTTCAATGGCTGCCGGAAAACCGGTTTCTCTCGCCGCCAAATGGATGCCGTCAATCAATGCATCACAAAAGGCGCGTCGTGTATCATGTAGACTTTCAAAAAAACTTGGTCTCACATGTGCGGGATACAGGAAGATGCTTTCCGCACTCCGTAAGTATATTGATGTCACCGAAGTCAAGACCTGTGGAAACCGATGGTCGGAAATTGATTACAACAGGGTATCTTCAAATGCGAATGTGAGATATCTACATGCTTTTATGAAACATGACAACCAGAGAAGACTCAAGTATCTTGAAGACCTTTTTAAACCCAAAACAGGAGCAACCATGCATGCATCAGTACTTTATCCTTATGAAGTATATGCAAAATATGGGAACAGATTCATATCCACAAAACGTGAATCTGTTCAGGAAGACAGATCAATTGAAGAACTCTGGAAGAATTTGAAGGATATACCATCCATAGGGAACACATTATGTGTCTGCGACAATTCCGGATCAATGGATCTTGATTTGCCGGGAACTTCCGCAAGGGCCATCGATGTGTCAAGGTCTCTTTCTATATTCTTCAGTGAGAGATGCAAAGGAGAATTTAAGGACAAGGTTATTGCATTTTCTTCAAACCCGTCATTTATTGACTTTTCGGGATGCAACAGTCTTGCTGACAAGGTAGATGTGATGAACCGTCATAATGATTGTACAAACACGGATATTGAAAAGACATTTGACCTTATTTTAAAGATGGCCGTGGACAACCATCTTCCACAGAATGAACTTCCTGAAAACATCCTTATAATTTCAGACATGGAATTTGACTGTGCAACCACATACCACGCATATCCTATTGTTCATAACAACATAATGTCAAAATACAACACACTGTTTGAGAATATCAGGAATGTATGGGAAAGTTATGGATACAAACTCCCGAGACTTGTGTTCTGGAATGTCAATTCCAGAAGCAATGCAATCCAGCTCACAGAAAATGAATGCGGTGTCATGTTGATGTCCGGATTCTCTGTCAACAATGTCAAGATGATACTTTCTGGAGAACTTGACCCTTATAAGGCATTGAAATCTGTTCTCAATTCTAAAAGATATGACAAGATTGACAAAGTTCTCAAAGAAGGCAATTATTTATAAAAATATCTTTATTTGAGAAACATAAAGGTCAAGATTGTATCCAAATCAATAAAAACAATAAAATTCATCTATAAAATAACAAAAATATTTTCATAAATACTTTGTATGAAACTTGTACAGGAACACATAATCAAGTCAAACCATCAGGATTATAAATCTTTGATGGACTTGTGTCATCTCTCAAAGAACTTGTACAATGCTGGTCTCTATAATATCAGACAACATTTCTTCAACTCAAAAAATGATGAAGACCACAAATACCTGAACTATCACTCCAACTGGAAGAAGATGTGCAAGGAAAATAATGTAGACTTTAGGGCACTTGACTCACACATCTCACAGGATGTACTGAAGCAGGTGGACAGAAATTTCAAATCTTTCTTTGTTCTCCTGAAAAAGAAGAAGGAAGGGAAGTATAAGGAGGGAGTAAATATACCAAGGTATCTTCCCAAGGATGGATACAATCTATTGACTGTCAGTCAGTTCTCAAAGAAGAGACTTGAAAATGAAGGATGTCTCTCAATTCCTAAAACAGGGATAAATATCTATCTGGGAGAGCAGGTGAAGTCCTTGAAAGTCAATCAGTTCAGAGTCATACCATTGAATGGATATGTGAAGATTGAAGTTATATATGACTTTATGGAGAAACCATTGAAAGAAGATAACAATAGATACATATCCATTGACTTGGGTATAAACAACCTGTGTTCTGTGTCATCTAATGTTGTTTCTCCATTTATCATCAATGGAAGACCAGTGAAATCAATCAACCAGTTCTATAACAAGGAGTTAAGTCACAGGAAATCAAGACTTGAAAAGATAAACAACAAGAAAACCAGCAATTTCATACACAAACTAAATTTGAAAAGAAGAAACAAGATAAAGGATTATTTTCATAAGACATCATCCTATATAGTTAATCAAGCAGTTGATAATCAAGTGAATACAATAATCATTGGAAAGAATCTTGGTTGGAAACAAGAGACTGATATGGGAAGTAAGAATAACCAGAATTTTGTTCAGATTCCATTCAATGACCTGATACAGATGATTGATTATAAAGCACATATGCAGGGAATATGTGTCATTATGCAGGAAGAGAGTTATACTTCAAAGGCAAGTTTCCTTGATGATGACAAGATTCCTGTGTATAAAAAGAAAGACCAGAGTGAAAACACAGAAACTATTGAAAATCAAGAAGATAAATATGTATTTTCAGGGAGAAGAATAAAGAGAGATCTTTATAAGTCAAGTAATGGTAGGTTGATGAATGCTGACATCAACGGGTCATTGAACATAATGAGAAAATACACAAAGGCATCTCCTGATGAATTATTATTCCAGGGAGTAGAGGGTTTGGTGTTCAACCCAAGAGTTGTTCAACTCTGAATGTTTTGATGAATTTTATTTTATTTATCAAAATGGGAACATGAAGAAGTTATCAAAGAGGTTCTTGAAACGTCTCAAATCACATTAAAAATCACATAAATAAGGAGTGGATTATGAATTCACTCCTTTTTATTTTGAAATCATGAAAAATATTGAATATCTAGAACAGTTTTTCAGGAAACATAATCTGAATGGAAAGATAACTGTGAAATATGACAGACCGGAACAAGATGAACATATGACAGATGTCATATTTGAAAACGGTGATATAATAAACATAAGTGATATCATATTTGATATCGAATCCGATCTTGAACCAGATGTTGTGAAACAATGGCTAAAATCAAAAAAGACTGACGATATCGGTCTTGTTGAATGGATAAGGACAGACAACCATTATATGCCGGAATTTGACAATTCATCCATGAAAGAATATCAAAAGGAAATTGAAACCATATGGAATGATGCGAAGGACAAGATTGACAAAATGTTTGAACTTCAACATGATGATAGTCATAAATAAAAAAAAAAACACCCTTATGAAAAAATTCTTCAAAGTCCTTTGGTCAATTGTTCTTTATATTTGGCAGTTGCCACAAAACCTTGCCAGTCTGGTTGTAAGACTTGTATATAAGGGGGAGAAAAAGAGAAAGATATGCGGAATTACTGTCTATTATCTTCCATCATTTCCCGGAGGTATTTCACTTGGAAACACAATCATGGTGGGTTCTCAAAGCGAATTCACCGCAAGACACGAACATGGCCACCAGATACAGTCGAAATGGCTCGGTCCACTTTATCTTATTGTGATAGGAATTCCTTCCTTAATCTGGGCAGGAATATATGACACAGACTTGATTCCATATACACATAACGGATACTATAAATTCTATACCGAATCATCCGCCGATAAACTCGGACATGTCAATAGAAAATAAAAAAGAGAATTTCCTATGAAATTCTCTTGAATATTGCCATTATCTTCATATCTTTGAACAATGTCCTGCATATGTCAAATCCACACAACTCCCATCCATCCGTTCCTAATTCATTGAGCTGTTCTTTCAATGAGTTCATATCATTTGCATCAAGGAATTTGATATCATACTCGAATGTGTTCTTCTTTACAAGATTCATATTCGACAGAAGTATTTTTGACACTTCCGGACTTGTTGTCATTTGACATGCATCAGGTTTTGTCTTCTTCGGTCTTCCTACAGGACGTTTCTGTTCCTGTTGCTTCTTTGATGCCTGTTTAGGTTCTGTTTCTTTATCTTGTTCAGGATTTGAAATTTCAACCACAGGTTCAGAAACAGATTGATTTTTGACAATTGATTCTTGTTGAACCGGATTTAAGAATGAAGGTTTCTTTCCACCGAGCACTATGATGTTTGGTGCATCTATATAATTTATCTCATCTTCAGCATCCGGACCATCAAACTTGCTTTTACCATAATTGACCTTATAGTATTTCGTACCATTCTTTTCTATGAAGTCATTTTCATCAAAGGTGAAATGTCTGAAGTTCTTGTCACCCCTTTGTATTCCTTTGTATGATGCCATTACAGTCCAAGTTTTTTGAGAATGGATCCAAGACTCTCGGTGGCGATGATATCAAATCCCCCAAAATCAAACTTGTCAAAATCCTTCTTCGCATCCTTTGAATATGTTTTCTTATCCAGAATGTTCTTTATCTCATTATAATAAAGTTTTCTCTTCTTCAAGTCTTTTAGGAAATCTATTTTTTCATACATTTCATCCTGCATAGAGTCGAGTTCAATCTCAAGATTTTTGATTGTCTTTTCTACATCTCTTGAACCCGTTTCTATTTTTGACAATAGATCATCTACATTTTTTCTTATCTCATCCTTATTGTCTGCATTGATAAGCTTATCATATAAAGCAGATGGAACTTCATATCCATAAACAGACCTTGGTTTTTGATCTACAAGGACATAATCCTTCTTGTCCAGAATGTTCTTTCTTTTTTCAAGACTTGGGTTATCTTTGATCTCACCTTCAATTCTGCTTGATTTCCCGTCATCATATGAATAATATGATGATATTGAAAGATGACCATCATTTGACCTTATTGCGTCCTTTGCCGCCGCATTGAATTCAATCTCATTGTCAAATGTCTTTCCATTTACGTTTCCTACAAATTTTTTCATATAATTATTCATTTATTGTTTCCGTATGTACAACTTTACGTCTCTGGGTTGTTCCTGATTTCTTTGTTGTCTTCTTGATTGTTTTCTTTATTTTTGTTTCCTGTTTCACTTCTTTCAATGGTTCAGGTGCGACATCCGTAAGAAGTTCAACCTTTTGTTTCTTAATCTTAGAAAGTTCAGACTTCAATTCCATGTTCTTAGACAAAAGACTCTCAATCTTTTTTTCATAATTTGAAATTTTTGTTTGAACATACATCAGTTCATCCTGCACAAGAGACAATTTCCGTTGAATATACAAAATTTCTTCATTTTTTATAATTTTATAACCAAACATAAAAATAAAAATTACAGTTTATTATAAAAATAACAAAGTTTTCAAATCATAATCAATAATTTGAAATCCATAAATAAAAATACAAACTGTTTTATTATGGTCATAGTTTCTCTCACATCATGGACGGAAAGAATAAACCATGTAAAGATCGTCATTGAAAGTATAATGAATAACAACCGGCAACCTGACAAGGTATATCTCAATTTGAGCAGTACAGAATTCAAAAACATCAATCTGCCGGATGATCTTATAAACTATTTCAATACAGACAAAAGACTAATTATAAACTGGGTTGATGGGGAGAATACGAAACCTATGAAAAAAATATTTCCCATATTGAAATATCTTGATGACGATGATATCATAATAGACGCCGATGATGATATTCTATTTCCCAGAGATTTCATAGAAAGCAGATTGGCCGACTTCAAAACACATGGTGGTGGATGCTGCATAACATCAAACCCCAAGACAAGCATAGGGTTCAATGGAAGAATGAAGGTCATGTCTGCGATGTCATTGTTTACGAAAAAAATGCTGAAGAATTGGGAGAAGATATTGACAGAAAACATCATACGAACATACAATGATGACAGGACATATCTGCATCTCCTATGGCTGAATGGATATACAAATGTTCCATGCTCAAAATATGATATATTCTGTCTTCTTGAAAAATATGCGATCAACATCGGTTATGGTATGACAGAAAACAAGACACACCTGATAGGAAAAAAATATGATGAAGTAATGAAAAAAGAATATGCGATGATAACAGGCAAGGACATAAACGATTCTTTCGGTTTCTGGAAAAATGATATGTCCGTGGCTATAACGGCGATATCCAGACTTGAAAATGACTACATAAATGAATGGATCGGTCATCATCTTGATATTGGCATAGACCACATCTATGTATATGACAATTCATCAATGGATGAAGAAAAACTGTCCGGTGCAATACATGAGAAATATCTTGACAGGGTTACGGTGATACCCGTATATGGTAAGACACAATATCAAAGATGTGCATACAAGGAATCATATGAACAATATGGCAATGAATATGATTATATGATCTATATTGATATAGATGAATTCATCATACTCCAGAAGGACAAGGACATAAAGGACTTCATAAGAAGATTTCCGGATGATCTGGAATGTTACAGGATGAACTGGGAAATTTACGGGGATGCGGGAATCATAAACAGGGATGTGTCATCGAGTGTATTGAAAGACTTCAAGAAACCTTCATTCAACACAAGAAAGAACACTACCACAAAATCGATAATAAAAGGGGGAATAGATCACATAGATTTCTTATCCGTCCATTATGCGATAAGAAATGAAAATGGAAAAAAATCAAATCTCATCACATATTTCGGAGACATGAAAAACATCACCGAGAAAATCAGCAGATACGAAAAATCAATCGACATATACGACTGTGACTACACATATGTGAAACTGAACCATTACATGACAAAGAGTGTCTGTGAGTTCATATGTCAAAAGATGAGAAGACCAGATGCAGCCAGAGATTATGTCAGGAACATGGACAGGGATTTTTTCAGATACAATGCAAAGACGGAAGAAAAAATAAAGGAATATGAAAAATCAAAAAAGATTTTGACGTATTATTACTGGTCTCCAAAAAAGTTTGAAAACGCCGGAGATTATTATAACAGGATTCTCATAAACAAATTATATTACTGCAACTGTATTCCGGCGAGTACTGGTCAACCAGCAGATATCGTGTTCTGTGGATCTGTCTTGGCGGATCCGTCGATATCAAATTCGAAATACATAATAGGATGTGGATTTCAGAACAGTCTCAGTCCTTCAAACAAGAATCCGGATACATATCTTGCGGTAAGGGGCAGAATGACAAGGGACAGGTTGATGGAATATGGGATACAATTGAACAACAACATAAAATTCGTTGATCCTGGTCTGATGGTGTCAAGGATTTATGATATGGGGGATGTGCCGAAAAAATACGATATAGGTATAATTCCCCATTATGTGGATGAAGACACCATAAATGAACGGTACGGGAACAAATACAGGATAATATCAATGAAAACACCGGATATCCTGTCGGTTTGCAGACAGATATCCGAATGTGGAATGATATTGTCATCGAGTCTGCATGGGATAATCTTTGCGCACGCCTTGGGTGTTCCTGCATACCATATAGAAATAAGTCCATTGCAGGATGGGGACAATTTCAAATTCAAGGACTATTATTCAAGTTATGATGATGTCCATTATGAGGTGTTCAAATGCAGGGATTCTGTCATACCATTCGACATCATATCCAAATATGACCAATTAAACAGGACAATATGCAATCCCACAAGAAACGAGGTGTCAAAAAAACAGGATGAGTTTCTTTCAATACTTCCATACAGGCAGTATCTGAACAAAAAATATTTAAAGAACAAAGTATGCATATGTCTGACATCATATAAGAAAAGGATATGCAATATAAAGAACATTATTGAATCCTTGTTCAACCAGACTATAGACACTGACATATATCTCACATTGTCATCGGATGAATTTCCGGAAAAGGAAAATGAACTCCCCGAATATTTGAAAACCATAAGAAACCCAAGGTTTCATATAAACTGGGTGAAAGAAAACACAAGATCTTTCAAAAAGTCATTGTATACACTCAATCTCATTGATGATGAATCAATCATCATAACTGTAGATGATGATGTGATTCTGGAAAATGATGTGATAGAAATGGCATTGAATCATTTTGATGGAGAAAATCCGTTGACCATATCAAACAAGATGCGGTCAGTGGGATATTCAGGACTTATGCACACTCCATCAGGATGTTTTACAGTGTATACAAAGAACATGGTGAAACATTGGGATGAAATCATCAATAAAAATATAATATCAACGAATGATGACGATTCGTTCATGATTGCAATGTTCTGGTTGAATGGATATTACAACAAATATATTCCTGTGAATTTGCAATTTGATACCAATATGGAATCCATAGGTTCATTAACACATCATATGAAAGTCAACGAGTGCAGAGATATGGCAAGAAAGTCAGATAAAATAATAGATGAATCGTTTTACGGAATTTCTGGAAAACATCTGTATGAATCATTTGGATATTTCAATGAATCGAGAAAAGGTTTGAAACCTGAAATCAAGAACTATAATAATGAAGGAAATGCAACAAGACAAGATAAAACAAAGTTAAGAATAAAACAACTGAGAAAAGACATAATGAACGGCAATGTCATAAGGGTTCTGACATCAACAGGATATTGTTGGAAAAAAGTGAAATAAAAAATACAACAATAAAAAAGAATGGTCGGGACTTGTTCCCGACCATTCTTTTATTTTTTCAAGTTCAATGTATGTTCATTAACATCAAAATCAGTTGTTGAACCCACTATCTTCCACCCCAGTTCCGTCTCGGTAAATCCAGACTTCTCATCAGTCGTCATACCTATCATTGTAAGTTTTGTCTTGAATTTGGTTGGATCGGTTAACTGCCATATAGATGTCCCCACAGTAATCATAAGACCTTTCTTCAAACCGAACACCCTTCCGTACTGATCATGTTTCCAGTTGTCAAGTGTTACAAGACTTTTCTTGTCTTCAAACATCATTTGTGGATCAAACGTGAGATCCTTCAGTCTTTCAACAAGATTGTCATGATAACTCTTCAGTCCTTCAAAATCCAGATATTTTTTGTTGTCCATTTTTATTGCTCTCAATTTTTTATTATATGTTGTCAAAGAGACTGTCAATCTCATCGGCCGAGATGGTTTCTGGAATGTCTGCCTCCGTTAGAATCTTCACCTGTGTCCCATCTGCATATGCATAAATCACCGGAAGTCTGTTTGATGTATAGATATCAATATCATCATAAGTGCTTCCTGTTGATCCGAATTTCAGTTCTGCACCTCCGGTTGATCTTGTCTCGGTGAGTCCGGTGAGTTTCAAAGCCTTTGCAAACCTAATGAGACCTTCTTTAGGAAGTGTCAGGACATCATCTGACATAGTGTGTTCAACATCTGATGTATCCACATATTTTACATCATCCTTTGTAATACCAAGTGTGTCATCCTTGATGCAGAGTTCTATCCAGTTTCCAGATGAATGTGTCTTTGAATAAAGTTTGATATAAGATTCACCACCATTTGAAAGAATTATATATTCTTCTCCTGAAAGACTTCCACCATTGTCATCATATGAATTGAGACCCCTGCTGGTATAGTATGTGTTTGCTGCAAGTTCCGTAACAGAATTCGCATATGTCTCCACCACAGACGCTTCCGCATCGTTCTTGTTTATTGAAATACCATCCCCGGATGAAGGCATCGTCCCGTCCGTGGTTATGACAGATTCAACATCTCCGGAACCAGCACCAGTGCCGGATATAACCTTCATCCAATTTGCGGTATCGCCAGATACAACATACACATAAATTCCGCTTTCGTTTTCAGATGTGTTTGGATTGTCCTTCACAACCGCAAACTGTCCTTCATAAGGAGAATCAATTGTTGAAAGATCATCCGCTGAACTCAAAACTTTCGCACCCAGTTGAGACTTGTAATACTCAACATAGTCTTCGGGTTTGAATTCCGATCCACCGATTTTCTTCCAGACAATATTCTTTTTGTATTTCTCATCATTGTCTCTTGAACTGGGTTTCTTTGTCAGTATATAAATTTCCTGAGTATCCAAAGTAATAACAGGCATACCTATATACATTGATGACAGACCGAATGTTGATTTTACAAACAGATCATCATATGTATCAACTACAGTCCGCACATCATATGGTGCAGCAACAGAGATATTTCTGGATTTGATGATGTCTGCGGTACCAGTTGCAGCATCAATATATGTTTTTCCCATTTATTCCTATTATTTATATTTTATGATATCTTTTTAACTTCATATGTCATAGGACTGTCTGAAATCTTTACAGATTCATATCCATCAGCAACAAATGTCCCACCAAGTTTGTCATCTCCTGTAGATGGGTCATAATTTATGAACTTACCACCATATACTATGATATTGCTCTTGTCTCCGGTATTCTGTATATTCAAACATGCAGGTCTTGAACTGTTCTTGTTTTCAAATGTTCCTCCATATATCTCAATGGTCGAACCTGCATTTCCGTATATACAATCATACCAGCCCTTTCCTGATCCTGTATATTCACCCATTTTGAAATTACCACCCTTGATAATCACTTTTGAATTTGTTCCCTTTGCCCAGATGACGTTTCTTTCAGTATAATCACTTGTTCCACCATCAATTGTTCCATTACCATCAACAGTCAATGTTCCATTGGTAATCTTGATTGTAGAACAATCTGCATCAGTTACTCCTCCTGAATGGGTCAATGTTTTTCCTCCAAGATTGAGAACTACACTCTTTCCATCAGCAAGTGTAAGAGGTTCAGTTATTTCAGTATTATCCACAAGTGTTATTGAACCACCATTTGTGAATACATCCTTGATATTCTTCTTCTTCAATACAATTTTTCTTCTGGCACCAGTTGTTGTGGCAATTATTTCATTGTTTTCATCATAAACATTCTTGACCTTTCTTACATAACAGTCATATGTCTTGTCTCCATAGGTTTTTTGTGAATATCTAGGATTTGACATTATTGGTTCAATTTCTGAAAAATATGTTTGGGTGTCATCGTCCCAGAGATGGCAATCTACTTCATATCCATCCGGAACATCTATGGCGAATAACTGACAGAAATTATTTGAAGTATTGTTTGGATCTTCTGTATCATAATATCCACCTATTTCAGACCCAGAGATAATCTCAATACCTTTGTTTTCATCAAGAGTATCAGCATCTATTTCAAAACAGTTCATTATGTATATAGGGATGATCGACGTCTTGTCATCTACATACCTACTTCCACTTATATACACATATTCCTTTGATTCTGTTACATCACTACTTTTTTTTTTCAAGACTTCATCAACATATGCAACAACCTTATCTACAGTTGCAAGACCGGCAACCTTTGTTCCTTCTGTCTCATTTCCAGAATCATCAAGTGTAGGGAATGTACCTTCATTCAAGTTATCTGGAATTGAATCAAGTTTCTCAAGTTTTACCTTGTCTTCATCAGTCAATCCTACCCCATCTGCTCCTTTCTCTCCTGTGTCACCCTTGTCACCCTTAGGTCCCTGTGGTCCGGTCTCTCCAGTGTCACCCTTGTCTCCCTTAGGTCCTTTAAGACTTGCGAGTTGTTCAGTCGTGAACATATCATATGTGAATGCGGCCCCAGTGTCACCCTTGTCTCCCTTAGGTCCCTGTGGTCCGGTCTCTCCAGTGTCACCCTTGTCTCCTTTTGCACCATCTGCTCCTTTCTCTCCCTGTGGTCCGGTCTCTCCAGTGTCACCCTTGTCTCCCTTAGGTCCTTGTGGTCCGGTCTCTCCAGTGTCGCCCTTGTCTCCCTTAGGTCCCTGTGGTCCGGTCTCTCCAGTGTCACCCTTGTCTCCTTTTGCACCATCTGCTCCTTTCTCTCCCTGTGGTCCGGTCTCTCCAGTGTCACCCTTGTCTCCCTTTGCACCATCTGCTCCATTTTTTACTGAAATTGACAACCCATCGGACAGAACAATATTATATCCATTCTCAACACTCTCCACATCAGTGATTGACTTCACCTCCGCAAATTTGTTGTCCACATATTCCGTGCTGGCCTTGTCTGATATGGTGGATGCCGCTTCCTGTGCCTTGGTTGCCGCGTCATTTGCTTTCTTTGTGGCATCATTCACCTTGGTTTCAAGTGCTGCAATCTTGTCTGGATCAAGTTTGGCGATATCTTTCTTGATCTTCTCAATCTCCTTGATCAGTTCATCCGATGATTCCCCCCCGAACAGGTTCATCTGATATCTCTTTCCATTCCAGTCATAAAAAAACTTGTTGGTGTCCGTCGTATGATAAAACCTATCTTTTTCTGGATTTTTAGGCAAATCAGACTCCTTGCATGAATTCATGTTGAGAATTTCCGAACTTATCTTGTTTGCGGAATCGATATGTCTGTTCTCGAAATTATAGTTATAATTCTTGTCCATATTTATTTGATTTATTTTCTTATTGTATTTATGTCATATGTCATTTCAGCAATCTTGTGGTCGATCCCAAGACTGTCCTCTTTGAAGTCAATGTCTTGTTGTCGTTTACGAGTCTGTCAAGTTTATTGACGATGTTTATACCCGTACTCGTCAATGTCTGTGTGGACGTCTTGGTCTTGCTGGTATTCGTATCAACAGTGCTTCCATATGTGGAATATATTATGATGTCATACTGTTTAGGTTTCAAATCATTGGATCCTGTCCAGATGTCAATACCTATGATATTTGCAAATTTGGTGTTCTTCACATCGGAACTCGATTCAATCAGTTTAATCCCGTCGTCTCCTGCAATCTTTCCAAAAATATTTCCATCATAATCCTTCATCCTGAACTGGTATATGATAGGGACTCTCAATGATTCTCCCGACTTTACACCCTTTGTTGAATTCAAAGTATCACCTTCAACCTGAATCTCATTATGATTCACCGGACTCAAGAACAGGTACGAATTGCATGTGTTCTCTCCTATCGCATATCTGTCCCTGTCCTCATATCCTATCTTATGTGTTGTCTGGAATGAAGCATCACCATCGGTGTCGAATTCTTCAAATCTGTCAATGGAATTTTTCATGTCCGCAAACCCGTATGCCGCCTGTATTTTCGGGATGATGGTGTATATCGATCTGTTTGCCGAATTGATTCCGTTCACTCTCTTCACAAGTCTTCCGGAAACTGTGTTGTTTGATGACACTGTTCCAGTCTTCACCGCATTGTCTGCCCTTGTCAATATCCTTGAATTGTTCCAGAGTCTGATGCTCGCAGTTTCCGGTTTTTTCCATGTCTTTGGAAGACGGTTCAAGACAGTCTCCCCCACACTCTTGAACAGGGTGGAGTCTCCCACATCCCCGACCTTCACAGATGATCCTGTCAAATCATTATACTCGCTTACGATCCTTTCATTCCTGAAACTGTCGAGATCACCGGATTCACCCAGTTCCTTCTGCACATCTTCATAATATTTTTCTGAAATCGTATATCCTTCGTATTCTGAATCCTTGTATCTGTCAACATAATTGAAATTTGCCGAATTTCCGCTGGCATACATGTCAAACGTATCTCCTATATCCCTGAATCTGGAATACACAAACTGACCTTTGCACTGGGCGGACTGGTACATGCTTGGAGATCCTATCTGGAAATCAAGAACACCGGTGTTGGTGAGATTGATGGGGACAAGATCATATCTACCCTGCTCCATATAATATGTGTTGCTCGATGTGGATGGTGTGATTATGTTATCATATGACTCGTAGTCATTGCCCACATATGTTTTCACACCCATGCTGGAAGTTTCATAACCCCCCTCCGGATTTCCGGATGACACTTCAGTTATCGTGTTCGGACACATTGATGTCCTGTTACCGGAAAGTCTGCTCAACAGAAACAAGCCAGACTGGGCGTCAGTCGATATGTCGAGATAATATGTTTTTGTGATGATTGCTCCATTCCGTTTGTTGGTATCAAGTTTGGCAATCTCTGCAAGATAGTTCCCAGCATTTATGTAAGTGGTTCCACCCTCATTTAGAGTATATGTCTTTTCTTCATCCGAATTATCAACAAGTACAACATTCAGATCACCGCTCATCCCATTTATCTGTTCAATGACTGAAGTTATCTGGTTCTGCAAGTCCTGAAGTTTGTCATATAATGTGATAGGTGTCTGTTCTTCCGACAAAAACCCTGAAGTAATCGTCTCGGCCGTATGTGCAAAATACTTGTCATTCGTGTAGAAGCTTGAACTCATATGTTCTGTGGTACTGCTGAACATCTTGCTCACATTGGCCACGGCGGCATCCACATTGTTCTGATCGATAAGACCGGAAATGTCATCCGACTGAAGTTCGGCAAAATCGGAAAATGACACCACGATGGAATCCGACCATTTGGATTCCAGGGGGTTTGACGGCCATCCTGCCTCACTTACAGATTTCACCTGTATCTCAACCTTCTCCCCATAGGTGATGGGAATGTCGAGCTGATTGATGTTCACATCATCCGGATTTGCAGTATCGATATCTTCCCACTCCCACCCAGATGATGTCTTCACGCGAGGTCTGAGCTTGGATTCGATCTCATTCCAGTTGGAGAACCTTCCGGTCACAACAGAATTACCCGAAACATATGTAAATTCTTCCTCTTTGTTTGTGTTGCCAGATTCGCTCAAATACCTGTATCTTATCTTAAATTTTATGATCTTCTGTTCTCCCGTGGCGGAACTCATTTTCGATTCGGGAATGTCCCAAAATCCCCTTACCCTGTATTTCGGGGTAGACACTGTCCCGGATTCATATTTTGACTTGATGTTATTGACTATACTGTTATAGTTTGAATTCAATGTCTCCTGTGTGTCAATCAAAGTATTAAGTGTAGACTGCGCCTTCAGTTTCTCATTTGTGGATGTATATTGTGTGGTTTGTATGAGTTCCTTTTGTTTTGATATTTCAGATGATATGTTGTTCAATTCACTCTGGACTCTCAATTTGTCAGCCACAAGACTCCTGAATGTTGTATTGTCAGTGGATTCGGTGAGTTGGCTGTTTATCTGGACAATCTTGAAATCACCCTCTCCATTGGCATAATTCAACACCGGGACATTAGGAACAATACCCTCCCTTACCGTAGGATAATAATCCTGTGCATATGAAAGAAGAACCTGTCCGAAATCCACCACGGTCTTCTGATAGAACTTCTGCAATGTCTGTGTCACACCATTGCCGTCCATATATGTAAGTTCATTGGTATAGAACGCCGTGCCGGGAGACCACCTGTTCGACGGGATATTGGAATCGGGATCTATCGCCTTCACAAATATCACCTGCCGTTCATCAAATCCTACCGGTATGTCCGCAGACACGGTAGTGTCCTGTGATGCACTTATTTTCAAAGTGTCCGCACCTATTCTTACTCCCTCACACCCTTCGACACATTTGAGACCGACCTTGTTTTCAGATGAATCAACATAAATGACCTTGTATCTCGTTGTGGTGGGATTTGAATTGATTTCAACATAATCACCCACGGAAAGTAGCCTGGTATTCTCCAGCCCGCTTCTGGTGTCCGTGAACTCAAGCCCATCGAGCACATATCTCTTGACACTGTTTCCGGACAAGTCCTTCTCGGTCGCAATCCTTATGACGGAGAATGTCCCGAAATATCTTTTTGATCTAGGCGGAAGATCCTTTATCTCATCATCAAGAGTATAACTTATCTTGTTGTTGATTACGAGCGTAAGGAATTCCTTGTAGTCTATGTCATTTCTTCCATTCAGTTTAGATGAGAACAAGTCCAGTTTGCCCTGTGTGTCACACTTCAGAATATATCTTTGTATCATGATCCTGTCCGTATCCGCACTTATCTGGTCGGACAGATCAAGAGTCACATAAAGGGACGGGTTCATCATGTCCTCAAAAAACCAGTTAGACTTGAAACCAAATGTGGTTATACCATCCACTCTTGTGACCGTAGGTGCTTCAGTGGGTATTTTACTTGCTATGATCTTCCTGTATGAACCGTCCGACAGTCTCACCGCACTTCCGGAGCCTTCTGTTATATTTGACATTGTGTTGATACTTGCGGACAGTCTGTCAATCTCAGATTTCAAATAACCGAATGAAGGAATAGTATATTCCGCGGAACTGTCTGGATTGTTCGGATCCGTCAATGTAAGTTTTACACTGTCTTCAGAAGAAGACATTGCATCACTTATCTTGTCAATGGTTTCAATACTGTTATTGTTCATCACCATGGCCTGTTCCAGAAAAGTACTTAAAGAATTCTTTATCTTCATCATAAATCAAATGAAATTGGTAAGTTATAAGTTATTTATGAAATAATGTGTGGATATATAAAAATGTTTCTCATGCCGTGATTATCGTAGTCCAGTCCATACCTATGCCGACGTAATGATCATATATGATTTCATCGGGTTCATCACGGGGACATGTGGACGGCAGCATAAATATGATGAAGGATTTTCCTGCAACAACAGTCCATTTCTTGAGTTGTTTGTTATATTTATATAAAATATTAAATATGGAAAATATAACGGAGTTTGAAGAACTCTTGAAGGAATGCTCATCCAAACATTTCAAGGGTATTGAATATTTTTCAAGGGACGGGAGTTCTATGCCGAATGCCATTGGTTCATATAGAGGCTGGTTTCTGCATGAATGCAAAATCAACAGTGAAGCATTTGTTCTGGATGAGGCTGTCCATGACAAGCAGTATGGACTTGCTGATTACAGGGGTGGGATTATTGTTTTCAGTACTGAAGTCAATGCAGTCCAGCTTGACAGGAGTAGAATCAAGAACTGGATAAAGCAACACATAAGAAGTTTTGTCCAGAAGTATAATTCTGGAGGTATTCTTCATAAAGTTGTACACAGTTTCAATAAACATAATGACAGTGAAGACTATATTGGAGGATACTCTGTCGGCAATGCATTCAAAGGGGTTTATGTTGGAGACAATGGTGAGAAGTATAATGAGGAATCCACAACAATTGAGGTGAATGGCCTGTCTTCAGAAGGGTTATTGAGACTTGCAGAAATGATTGCCAGAGTTTTCAAGCAGGAGACTGTTCTTGTCAAAGACTTCAATGTGAACAAGTTTTATTATGCAAATGACTTGAGAAATGGAGATGTGCCTGATTTTAATGAGATTAATAAAAAGAGTAACTGATCCTTATTTGCAATGATAAATTGAAAAGAGATTAATCAATATTTTTTGATAATCTTTCCGTACGGTTCCATTTAAAATCATAGATATGTCAAAGATTAAAACTTTTGATGAGTTCATAAATGACAATTCAATACCCTCAATAGATGAAGTCCTGAAAGACAGCATCACAGAAGAAAAAAGATGGGAAAGAATCATGAAGATGGATTTCGAGGAGACTTCCATCAACCATGAGTTCAAAGTGGATATGAGATTTGACAACTATTATGTTTATGAAAACTCAAGACACAAGCCCTGTATATATTTCAGGATTGGTGAAGGTGAGTCCGATTTTTTGCCGATGATGATATCAGACACACCTTATGTCCCATATTCATTTGAACAGACCATCAGTGATGAAGACATGTACTGGGTAAGCAATTTTGTGAAGACAAACAAGACAAATCTGCTGAAATATGCAGATGGAGAGTTTGGATACAGCTCATTTATGTCCCTTGTAGATAAGTGTGAAAACATTGCAGAAATCACAGAGGACTCAAAAAGAATGCATCCATCAGATACAAATCTGAGCAGGGTGATATGGATCGGTCCATATGACAAGACAAGACATTATTTGAGAATCAAGATTCAACACCCAGAAGGAAGTCATAACTCTAATGAATGGGCAGTATTGACCATACCTGAACTGAAGGCATTCAAAGATCATCCCATTGACAAGTCCGCAAAAGGCGAGACGGATTCCAAGAAGTTCCGTGAATGCCTGAAAGTGATTGCGGATGTGGCCTTTGAACAGTTCAACTTCAGCCGAAACCGCAAATCCATGAGCTGAACTCCCGGTCATGGCCGCCATGATCATATTTCCGTCACCGTTCAATGCAATCACCGGAATGTCCTGCCATTGACATGAAGAATATACGGTCCGGACCCCATGCCATGTGCCGTTCCATAAACCGCATACCGGCAAACAAAGTTTCCGTCTTCATCCCGGTTGCACAATCATCCAGGACGAATATCAAGATTGATAACATCCCCATATCTATCTTCCTTATCATAAGATGATAGACGGTCAAGTCTGTAGATATCAGAAGAATCCCCCAAATGACCAAAAAAAAGAGACTTATTTTATTCCCCATATCCTTTCCGATACCGGATTTGGTCTTCTGAAGTCCGGAGATGTTCTCTTCAACCGTTTTCCCCGGATCCGTATACACCATGATTTATGATTTATATCATGCTTTCAAAACTTCAAAAAATATAAATAATAATATAACATTCACATCCATCACACATCACATGACAATAGAATCCGAAATAACAAGAATCTCCAACGCCAATCCGATATATCATCCGCACTCAAAGAAAAAGGAATACAAGTCTCCGAGACCATAGACACATACACGTCATCAATCAGAACCGCATCAATATCGGGGGGGAATCGGCAACAAAATTCCATTCTGTCTTGAAGAACTTATCGTACACGACAGGTCCGGACTGTACAACCTGTTCCTGAACAACAATAACAATCACATGCTATACACATCCAAAGATGATTTTGACATTACAAACATACCATCCTACGATATAGATATAGATACAGATATAAAAGGATACATCATAAGTTGGGGGAGTATTGCACCAGACATTATACATACAAAACCAACATTCATAGACCGTTCATATTCCATATACATCACACTATACAACAAATATGAAATCCCTCCCGTATTCGGTGCCGTTTTCATGCCTTATATCACATCCACCAATACGGACGGAACATCAACAGACTACAAACCGAACAACTTCAACATAGGAGACACACTTTCCGCCGAAGAAGGATTACAATACGGACCGATAGACGGATCAATGTCAATGCTCTTATCCATAAGAACAGGAGAATACAAATACATCGATTAAAATCATCACAAGACTTCCGGAAAACAAAACCTTTTTCATAATCGATATTTTCATAATCGATATGGATATGATATTTTTTTCATAATCGATCCTTTTTCATAATCGATATGGATATGATATTTTTCATAGTCGATATTTTTTATTGACTTTAATATAACAAGTTCGGGCATATAATATCATATAATCATTCAACTTGATCAAAATCTTGACATCCCTATGAAATTTAAAGAAATATACAAGACTTTTTAAATAAAGATAATCAAGATGTTATATATAACTTATTGATTTTCAATCATTATATGGTCATGTATGGATATATCTTAATCGATTTATGAGTGTTTCTTCTTTTTTGGTCTTGAAAATCAAAACATATGGGGAATCTTTCAAATATTGTTCAAGATTGAACGTGTGTATATATTTCGTGCGATTTCCGTCAATTTTCTAAATTCCCTAATTTTCCCAAATTTGAAGATTTTCCCGATTTTCCCGATTTTCCCCAAATTTGAAGAATTCCCAAATTCATCAAAATTCTTGAATTCCCCAAAATTCCCGATTTTCCCAAATTCATCAAAATTCTTGAATTCCCCAAAAAATGACAGTTTTCAAAAAAGCTCATTTTCAGCATTTTCCTAATTTTCTCCATTTCCACACAGATTACGGATCCGGAGAAAAATGGACATATATTCCCATATTGTTTTTTTCTTCATTTTCAGCTTTTTTCAGTTTTTTTCTTCATTTTTTAAATATCACCATTTCAACCATATTTTGACATATTCTCATTTCATTTCATTTTTCCAGTAAAGTTTTCCTACAAAAAAACATTGCGGACGGGCATGAATCCCGCAATATGAACAATATATGGTGATATGAAATGTGCTGGATTTAATGGATGCCATTTTCATACATTATAATGATACGGATCCTCCCGGATCCGGTGTCCATATCCCGGACTCATGTCCTTTTGTCAATCCTGACCCAACCTGACACAACCTGACCCATAAAAACAAGGGACGGACATTATGTGTCCATCCCCATATCCTTTTATGATCCGTCTCCCGATCACACTTACCTTGAAATCCTGTCCTTCATCCCATGCAATGTCTCACCTGCACTCACCACAGTGCATGCCATGACATCCAATGTCTTGACCGACAGCTCTTTTGTTTTGTTTATCACAACACGGACGACATCTTTTCCCGTCCAGTCCCAAATCTCTTTGCCTGTCTGGATGAACATTGAGACCACCACAAGGCAGATGAACAGAAATGCCAGACATCCCAATAGTGTAGAAATGATATGCATAATGTACTTTGTTTTGTTTTGTTTGTCTATGCAAATATAAGAAGTTTATTCCATATATGCAAATTTATTTCAACAAGATTGAAAAAAAAATCCGGATCATGCTTCACAGCAGAATCCGGACACAAATCAACACAAAAATATGAATAAAACAATATAATTGTTCTGGTTCACAAAAGTTCAAAATACTCCTTTTTGTATAATTTTTTCCAAACCATTTCAAAAAACTGTACAGGAAAAATTTTCAGCTGGAGAAAAAATACTCCTTTTTGTAAATTTCTGTCATTTGTGGAGATGGTCAAAAAGACAATATATCCAACAACAGATATGAATCTGATCTGGAGATCTCTTCCATGATATTCAAGGATGCGGACGGAAATCATCCGCATCCTTCTGATGTCTATTCCTCAACCACACCCACAAGTCTTGATTCAGCAAAGCATCTGAATGCATCATTGTCGAGATCATAATAGACTGCGTATCCAGATCCACCCACAGTGGACTTTCCTCCTTTCGGTTTCGGGGTTATGATGTCAGACTTCATAGTTCCCCTTGCGGTGCAGACTGTACCGTCCTTTTTGAGATACTCGAACTTGACCTCTCCATTCTTGAGAAGTTCCTTGAGTTCATTAATGTCAATCTTTCTTGTCTTCATAATCTTATGTATTTTTATTCCTTTGTTCCTTTTTGTTCCTTTTGTTTATGCAAAAACACATCAAAAAAATCAAACTTCCAACAATTTATTCAAAAAAAAAAAACAAAAAAAAAAATACAAAGACTTGGAATTGTCAAATATCTTCCTTATCTTTGCATAGACAAAAAGAAAACAAACAACAACTTAAAACAACAAACATTATGAATGAGATCAGAAAAGAAACAAAAATCCATGATTGCATGATATCATGCCATGGATACTTCGATGCCACAACTGAAGAGCTGAAGAAGATCTTTGGACATGAGGATTTCTTCGGGAGATCCTTCGACTACAAGTCAAGGAGAGTATGGGACCTTGAGCTCCACACGGACAAGGACGACACGCCCATAAGGGTGTACGACTGGAAGCTCTACAGGGCATATCCGCAGGATGAGACAATCACATGGCACATAAGTGCCGTGGATGAGGAACACGGCAAGACAGCTGAAGAGATCATCAAATCCATGCTCGAAAAGATAAGAAAGTGAAATGACAACTCCGGTCAAGGTCGGAGTTTCAAAGAATCCACAAATCCCGTATGCGAATACGGGATTTTTTTTTCATAAATAATGTAGTTTCATATAGTCTATAAAGTTTATCACGGTTCATTGATTTCAGTGCATATCAGTTTATATACAGTTTTTCAGTTCATCAATTCAAAGAGCACACAATCCATCATTGTTTTTATTTTGTATCAACTTCAAGTGCATGGTTTATAGTTTTTTCAGTGCATATCAGTTTATATACGGTTTTTTAGTTCGCACCGCAGTTTATGGTCTTTCAGTATTTCATGTATTAAGATTATGATATATAGTTCATCAGTTTTTTTCAGTGCATATCAGTTTATATACGGTTTTTTAGTTCGCACCGCAGTTTATGGTCTTTCAGTATTTCCGACACATATCAGTTTATTTTTTTCAGTTCATATCAGTCTGTTGTTTTTAATTTGTATCTTTTCAGTGAATTCAAGTTTTCCAGTAAATAGTTTATAATCACATACTTCTGGTTCTTTTTTGATCAGTGAATTCTGGTCTGGTTCAGTCTTTTTCAAATGATTTGAGTCAGTCCCGGTTTGTTGTATCCTGTTGTGCACAAAAAGAGAAGATCAAGGATTTCTCCCTGATCTTCCCACAAACAAACAAAATTATGAATATCAAATCAATGTGAATATCAGACTGAAAATGAAGATGATCATTCCTATGAACATGATGATGAAAGTCAATGCCAGTATAATCACCAGTATTTGAATTATCGTCCCGAGAATTCCGTCAGTGATCTTGAGTCCGGTCAAAAGTAGGACAAGTACAAGACACATCAATATAATCAATAAAGTCATCATGTTTCTATATCTCCTTGTTGTCGGTATAATGTTCCAGCATCTTCCTGAACAGGTGCTCAACAGGACAATGTCCTACCTTCACAAAATGTTCCGTATCGTTCTCAAGTCTGTCCATGCCGAAATCAGACCTGTGAAACTTATAAGGGAACATCACCGTTCCGTTTCCTATGTATACACCTTTGTGTACAGGACTTTTCTTTTCTGTCCATAGGTTGACCACTATATCTCCTTTCTTTAATCTTCCCATGAGTCTCTATATTTCATTTGATTTCAGTTCAAATCCAGTCGGTCTTTCTCACTATGTCAATAAGTCTGGACATCACGGGATTGTCGTGCATCGTCTTCGCATAAGGTCTCGGTTCCACCAGATTGTGTCTGTTTCTCTTTATCCAGTCCACACAGTCCTTCTCCGTAAGAAAGATTCCGACGTCATAGTTCTCAACATCCTTCTCTGTATAAGGAACAACCTGTAGATCACTATAAAATTCAGTACCATTGAGAAAATCAACCACATCATCCTCCCTGCAAAGATAATCTTCATCAATGATTGTGTTCCATTCCTTCTTCTGCGAATCCGTAAATCGCGGATAGACTTCATCTCTTATCTTGCCGATGAATTCATGCACATCATAAGCTGTCCCATCGTCAAGTATTGTATATCCATCGGCATCACATGATCTTGCCGGCACATGTCTGTGTTCCATCACAATCCAGTAACATGGCTGCATTTGCCCATGACAGTCCTGTGTGTTGAGTTCTCTCTTCAGTGAATCGAGAAACATCTTGTCAAAATCATTAGTCATCATAGTCAAAACCGAATTCATCGTATTTCTTTTCTCTTTCGTACCATGAAAGATTCTTGTCTCTCTCCCTGTCATATCTGTACTTCTCGTTGAGACTCTTCATATTGAACTGTCTCGACTCATTGAGATCATGCAATGCCCTGTGAATGGACTTTGAATTGTTTTCAGTCTCCTTTTTGAAGTTGAGAAGAAGATCCAGAATGCACGAATTGCTTTCCGTCAGTCTGTCCTTCATGTCCATGTTCCGGATTTCTATGGATTTCATATAGAGATCAAGAATCCTGTGTGAGTCTATTCTCCTTGATTTATCCGGATTCAACATCAGATGCAGAATCACATATTCCACTTCATCCTTCGGTTTTCTCATCAGCTGTTCCATCAGCTGATATGTGTCCAATTCCTGCATAAGAATCTATTTTTGCATTTTTGAAGACATTAAGTGTCAGTATATAATAAGTTTTTGTATTTTATTCCAGTAGACTTGCAGACAAATTTTGATATTTCATTGATGTCCGCTTGTTTTCATGTGAGTATGTGATAACATCAGTTTCAAGCCTCATATTGTCAATCAGTATCATACCTCCAGAAATCATTCTCGTCTTTCCTCCTGATGAAAATCTGATAAACTCCGATTCAAGGAGTGATGGGTTAGTATTTTTTATGACAATATCGGATGATGTCCCATCAGAAAACTGTATCCTCTTCACTTCTGTATAATCAATTATACAATTTTCATATATCTTCACTTCTTCACCATCATCATTCATCCATACTATGTCTCCTATATAATTCACCTTCGTAATGGTTGTCTCATATATGGTGGAACATGACGACACCAAAACCATCATATAAATAATCAGTCTCTTCATAACCTTGTCTGTCTTGTGCATATAAGATGTATTTTTCAAATGATAGATTTCCGTTTCGTCAAGCGATGAAACCAATTCAATTATGAAAACCTGGACTGACAACGGGACTCGAACCCGTATCCCGGCCTTATTCAAGGCATGGGCATGTATACCTACCCCGTGGTCTTATTCCGTTTAGACCCATATCAGTTTTTTTATTGTCCTATGGCCTATCCTTCCATGAACTCGTACCATTCTATGTCCGGCTCTTCGAGACCATAGATTCTGATGATCTGGTCTTTTGTCATGTTTGTGCAGATTCTCTCCACAGGATGTGGCATGTAGGTTTCCTTGAACCTTACGGTGATTGTCTTTGTCTCTTCCATGATTGTTCTTGTTTTGTTTATGCAAAGATACAATGAAATTTTCAAACTTCCAAGAAAAACTTTGAATTTCTTTCAACTTCTTTTCTCCGCAACCCGTCCCGTCAAATGGCTATGCGCAGAATTTCCTTCTGAAATCATCGTCATTGTCCTGCCACAGATAACAGCACGCCCTGATCAGATTCACCAGAGACGGAATTCCCGTCCAGCAGAAAAGAATGTCAACCACACCCCTCACCGGATGGCCGGTATAAAAATTGTTGAGTCCTATAAACCCGAGAAGCCATGCGAACACGGCTGCAACAAACCTGTTTTTCATATAAAATGTTTTTTGTAATAAAGATAACAAAAATTACAGTTTCAGTTCATCGAACACCTTATTGGTCAACATTATCTTCTCGTTCATACCAGATCGTCTCCGTATATAACGGTTCTCCATTCCATATCATTTCTGTTTTTATTCATCCGCATGTTCATTCTTGTCCTTGAGATTGGCATATGTCATGTCCTTCAGTTTCATGTCTATGCACTTCATCAGTTCCTTGACTGACTTCTTTCTCCATTCCTTTCCCGTCACATTCCTGTATCCCAGTACAATTTCATTGAGAACCGTTGGCATCTTCTCCTCCGGTATATTTTCAAATTCCATCCTCAACCTTTCAGCAATCAGTCCCTCAAGTCCGGACCTGCACTTCTTTCCATAGGACGAAAGACTTCTGTCGGCCTTGTAAAGATCCTTTTCCTTGAGTTCCCTTCCTCCTATCTTCAACAGTTCGTCCATATTGTCCGCTATATGGAATTCATCGAAGTTCAAAGAAATCACATTGTGACCGTATTTCTTCATCAACATTTCCGGAACCCTTGTGGGTGCATCAAAGCTGTCCTTGACTATGAATCCCTTGAATTTCGGGAGACTGCCATCCATGCAGTCCCATTCTATGTTGGTTGCCCTTATTGCCTTCATAATGATTTCCACCCTATAAGTCAAGTTCCTTTTTCTCTATCTCTATGGTGACATACGTGTCCGCACCGAAAATGTCCCATTTGTTGTTGGACATCCTGTAGAAGTCTTCATGCTTCGTAATCTCCGTATCATCATAGTCCTGCGCATAGGTGTCTATCTCATTCGACGCCCACTCATTCGCTGAACTTCTTGTCTTGAACATCTCGACTGAACAGCTGTTGCCGTCCGGAGTCTCAACCAATGTCTTTGCAATGTAAACTTTCATAATCTTGTCTGTTTTATTTGTTTCTCTTGATGCAAAGATATGACAAAAAATTCAGACTTCCAAATAAATTCCAAACTTTTTTCAAAAAGTTGAGGACCTGAACAGATATGATCAAGACCCTCAACACAACAAAAACAAACAACAAACAAATTATGACAACATCACAAATATGTCTTCTTCAGTCCTTCAATCCATTCGAGATATCTTTTTCTCTCGTACTCCGTCTCGCAGGATTCAAGCCAGTATTCCGGATGACAGACCGGACACATCTCGTCCCATCTTGATGTGTACTCTTGCAGATCATCATCCCAGCTGTCCATGTCATACAACAGTCCGTCTATGCACTTCGCGTCCGGATATCTTGCCCACAACGGGAACTCTATTCCACAGCCTTTTTTCATAACCTTTATTTATAGATTTCAATCGTGTCCGTAATGTCACAGTCAAAATTCCTGTGGAAAAGACTTGTCTGGATGTTGCCTTCAGTGTCCTTGAAATTCTCAAGATTCATCACCCAGTTCCTGAATTCCGGCAACTTCAGTCTTCTTGTCTCCATCTTTCCATCTATTGAAAAGTCTTCATATATTTCCCTTCTATGGAGATACTCATCATTCTCCCCGTCATACACGATGAAGTTGTTGCTGTGGTCGTCTTCTCCATCAAATCCATAGAAATCTCCTATTACTCCGCCTGACTTGAGATATCCATCCACTTCATCAAACGACTTGAAACCTTCTTTCATCATAATCCATTATCCGCCTTTTTATTCCACCAATATGTTCATGTGATGATTACGGACACGAACCATATTTCCGTCATCCATTCCTATAAGGGATTACACTTTATCATCCCCGGTCATCCGTCTTCCTATGCCTCCGTAATCCTGTAGAGACCGTCATTGCATCTCACCAGATACCGTCTCTCGTTCTTCGTCGGGAAGCACACTGACGAGTAAGACACCTGATCAAGATAGCTTGATCCGTAGTTCCTTCTCCACATAGGCTGTGACGCCGCCATCAATACCACCTTGTGCAAATCCGTCCAGCTCTGCGGACCGTTGTTCTCCACATAGTCGAGGACCATGGTCCTCACTGTCCTGTTCTTTTTCATGATTGTAGATTTTTTATTGTTGAACTTCATTTATTTTCCGAATATGTTTCCACATTTCTTGAATCTCTCAAAGAATGTCATTATCTGACTCTTCTTCTCTGGCATCTGTATGTTCCTGTGGTCATGATACTGATCCACCCAGTAGAAATAAGTGGGTTTCCCTTTGTACATCCTTTTTTCTCTGAACAGATGGATGTTCTCCCTGTGTCTGGTCTGAGCCGGAGTTCCCACTCCCATCATCACGGATATTCTCGGTGACCACGGATGACCAGACTTCCCATCTCTCGGTCTGTTCCAACAGCAGTGTCTTTTGATTCCCATATCTATAATCTGCGGAAGAGTCACCGCACGGTCTCTGGAGTCCGCTCTCAAGGCGTACTCTATTATGTACATTATGGCGTCATCTTCATTGTTGAAATATCTTGATCTGCAAACGCTCCTGTTCATGTCCGTTCTCCTTTATTTGTTTTGTTTGTTTTTGTTTATGCACATTCTTTCTCGACTTTGAACAGCACGTCATCCTTTCCCATGTCCGCCGCGGCCTCGTCCCTGTCATGGTAGAACGGAATCGTTCCATCCGAAAACGTCTTGATCTTGTATGTCCCGTTCAGTCCCCTTGTCAAAATGATGTAATCCATGATCTTTTTTTTTTTTTGTTGATGCAAAGATAAGGATAAAAATTGAATTGTCCAAATCTTTGCATCAATTTTTCAAACTTTTTATCTTATCCCCATAAGCATTTCCTCAACCTTGACACGGACTGCATCCGTCAGTTCCTTGTTGTCGCCACCTATGTGCCAGCTGATGGTTTCATCATTGCCATAGAACCTGTATTCCTTCCAGTCATAGATTGAAAATCCGTATGTCCTCCCGTTGTCCATCTTTCCCTCGATTGCCCAGTCATGCTGGGTTTTGTCGTACTCTTCCCCCATGAAGTCTTCCTCACCGAAAAGTTTCCTGAGTTCATTCACCGTCGCATTGAATTCACTCCCATGGAATGATTTTCCATAAACTGATGAATTCTGTTTCACTTCAATCGCTTTCATAATCTTGATGTTTTGTTTGTTTTCTTTTTGTCTATGCAAAGATAAGGAAGTTATTTGACAATTCCAAGTCTTTTCTTTTCTTTTTTCTTTTTTGCTGATGCAAAGATAAGGATAAAAATTGAATTGTCCAAATCTTTGCATCATTTTTTTTATCCACGAAGATTCTTGCAGATCCTTTTCAGTTCATTGAGATCCTTCACCTTCGGGCTGTCCTCATTCTTCGTGGCGTCGATCAGTCCCATGTTGGACGTGACACACGACCATGTCTTGAAAGTCACCGGACTGGTGTAAGTCACCTTGTAGTGTCCGTATCCTGCCGGAAGGAAACTGAAGTCGAGAATTGAAATCCTGTTTTTCATGATAAAATTTCTGTTGTGCCATTCATATGGGCTGGCACGTTGCCTTGTGATTATCATAACCACATTGCAAATATACATCAAAAAAATGAAACCACCAAAACTTTTCTTCAAAAAAGTTGAAAAAATGATGGTTTCATCACAATAATAGAAAATGGACAAATCCGTCAATCGTATCCGCAAGATTTTATTTCCTTTTCATATCCGTGGCCGATATTGGTGGTCTGATCAGAAGATCAATCAGAACTTTCAATCCAAGAACCTGCCAATAAGTCAATACCTGCAACCCGAACACCACAGGCATCAGTATGTTCCACAGGAGCATCATAATCCATGCCCAGAAGAATGTCAGACATACCGATATGAACAGTACAAGTATGAATTGCATCCAGTTCTCCATTTCAATAAAAAAAAAATAATTTCAATAAAAATAACAAAAAGTCATTCCTCCGTCCTTGTCTCCATGAGAAAGACCCTGCGACCCGTGGAGTCCACATAACTCTGTATGCATCTTGTCGGACTCTTCCCGTCTCTCGCCAACCGTCCGTCGAATCTGGAGAACCATGTGGCGTCCTCCGGACTGTCCGCCTCGTAGTATGTGTAGTACACCGTTTTGCATCCGGTCGACAGGATCCCGACGATCACGGCTATAAGAAATCTCTTCATAACCAAAATCATTTCTTCGCCAGCATCTTGTATTTCATGAGCCGTCCCCACAACTCGTCTATCGGCGTGGATGAACATATGTCCATATACACCGAAATCAGCTTGGACTCGTATTCCCTGTCCGTGGCGTACCTGTTCCCCTCATTGTTCACATATTTGTCCATCAGATCCATCTCCGTCCTGCCGTCATTGAGATATCGAACCTTCAACAGCTTCATATACGGCTCCACGGACTCGTCCGGATGATCATATGCATGTCCGGCACTTCTTATCTCATCCGCGGACTTCCCGTCATATGAATACACATTGAACACGCTGTGCGTCTTCCCCGCTATCCCCTTTGTCCCGAAATGTGATTCCACCTTCCCCTGCGCGAGAACGAATGCCAGATCGATATCATGTTTCTCGCATTCATTGACCACCGTCAGTCCATTGAGACAGCTCCCCGGTGCAATCCTCTGGATATATGCGTCCACCGCACTAACCAGTGTGTCCTTCGTTCCATAATACTTCAACTCCAGTCTCTGCCTGTATACGTCAATTGCATGGTTCCTGTTTTCCATAACATAACCGATTCCCACCGCCAGAACGATTCCCGCGACTATTCCGCAGACTATGCAAATGATTTTCTTTTTCATAAAATTCATAATTTATTCCTTTATTCCTTTATGACTTTCCATATCTTCTCTCCCTTGTCCTTCATGATCTTCCCTTCAAGAACCGTGAAGAACAGTGTGGAGTCAGTTGCCCGTACTTTCACCGCACCCAGACCTATCCTCATTATGTACATCCCATCATCATCCCTCTTCACCTTGTATTTCTGTTCACCGCAACTGATGACTTCAGATATCTTCTCCTTCATGAAACAGACATTCATTGTGTTCATCACATCCCTTGACTCCTTGAGATCTCCCAGCACCATCACACCGGTGGACGATTTCAATGAATAGATCCCCGCATTTTCCACCAGTGCCAGTCCGGTGTCGGGATTTCTTGTGATCTCCCTTGAAACCATGTTCAAGGAGAAACACATCATAAAAAACATAACAATAAATCTTTTCATAATCTTGTTGCTTTTTGTTTGTTTGTTTGTTTCACTTTTTTTGTTGATGCAAAGATAAGGAAGTTATTTGACAATTCCAAGTCTTTGCATTTTTTTTGTCTATGCAAAGATAAGATGAAAAAAATGAAATCTCCAAATAAAAATCAAACTTTTTCTTCAAACTATGAATACAATCTGTCTGTACAATGAAAATCATATAGATGATCATCCCCATGTTCTGTTAGCTCCGCTGTAGAATTCTATGGAGAATTTCTTAATAGAATTTCTTTAATAAATTTTTTATTTAATTATATTAAATTTCTTTTTTTTTATCCTTTTTTTTTTATTATTATATAATATTACAAACGAGCCACTTTTGAGCCACTTTATGTAATTCTTTGATATTCAATAGTTTATAAAAAAATCACAAAATTATAATTTATTGATTATCAATATATATAACATTTTTGTTATAAAATGATGCTCCGGACAAATTTGGACAAAAATGTGCAGGTCATTGACAGTTATGATTACAATAAAACTATAAAACTCACAGAAACCTGTCTATTTTCAACTCAAACCATCAAGATGAGAGATTATACCATTTTCATCTTGACGTGTCCGTATGACCCCTTAAAATGACAAACAGGGCATATACTGATTATATATGACGACAATAAAAAATGAAACCTTCGATTTTTTGAATACATTCGAAGGTTTCATTGTCAAATATGGAAAATGTTTTATTTCATGAGTTCCGCGATCTTTTTCCGGTCGTGTTCGGAGAAGTCCATCGCGGCAGACACCGTATTCCGGCATCTGTTCAGGATCCTTTCCGCTTCATCGACCAAGGCCGACGCCCATTTCCTGTATTTCCTGTACGACTTCATGCTCGCTCTCGTCTGGGCTATCATCCGTCCGGTCTTCTCGTCGAACATGTCATCCTTTGAACATCTGGCCGTTCCCGTGGAGACGATCATCTTGCCGTCGATGTCATAGCTGATGATGTTCGTCCGTCTCCAGTCGATGTCGGGGAGAATCGCATACTTCTGTCTGCATACGACGATGCCCTGTTCTTCATTGATGATGAACTTCTCTTCGATCATCCTCATCTTGTGGTAGTTTCCATTGAATTTTCTCATAATGATTTTTATTTAGTCCGTCGTGTTGAAAAAATAGTCTCTCGCTTCCTTGTCCTTCTTATCATTTCCATTATAGATGGTATAGAACAAGTCCCTTGCATGATAATAAAGATCCGAATAAAGTCTGGAGAGCATGGCATTTCCCCTTGCGTCGTGTTCCCATGACTTGATGTTGAGACACATGACGAATTCCGTGAAATACTTGTAGTCATTGATCCACACCTTGCAGATGTTCCTGTATGTGTCCTCTACCGATTTCTCGTCGTACCATTCCGCTATCGAAAGATCCGAATAGAAGGTGGTGATCCTTTTATATCCCGTCTGTTCCACATTGGCCTCGAAGAGTCTTTCCTCTTTCGCAGCATACTCGAAAACATTGAATTTCATAACCGTGTCATTTTTTGTTTGCTGATGCAAAGATAAGACAAATATTTTATATATGCAAGAGATTTCTTGATTTTTTATCTTGTTTCCAATATCCATTCGTCTCCCATGTATTGCAATTCAATCTTGCATCCTTTCGGGAGTTTCCATCTCTTCAGTATCTTTCTTATGATCGCCCGCACAGAAATCCGCAGGAACGGACCGGAGATTGTCCATACGTCATTTTCATAAGGAAGCACCCAGAAGTCATGATCCTCATTGTAATGCAGATAATTTCTGTATTCCGGATAATCCGGATCGGGCATAGAAACATCCATACTCCAGAATCCATATCCGTGCCGCGTCAGTCCTTTTCTTATGACCTTCACCTTCGTGCATGGTTCATATTCTGGTATCTTCAAGTCTTCGGTGATGTCCTCCGGACAACCCTTGCAGTATCCACCTTCCAGATATCTGGACTTCAGCCATTCCTGTATGCATGGAAGATTGCAGTTGTGATAAAGCCAGTTGTCTATATATACTGGAGAATTGAACACCTTTCTCTCCTGCGGATTTCCATTCTCGTCCTTGAAGTCATCCTCTTTCCAGCAGTCATACACAAGATATGAAAGATCAATCTCCACTCCTCTTGGGGTTTTGAACTTCTTTCCCTTGAGAAAGTCCCTGAAATCACAGTAGTCCTTCCAGTTGTCTATGAAACATGAGTCTATTGCCGCCATAATGTTTTATTTTTCTTCAATAACCATCACCTTACAATTCATTCCCAGTGCATGACCTTCAGCATAACAAAGGTCATCTTCCTGAAAGTCTCCATATTTTTCACAGAAGTCCCTGAAACTTCCTACACATTCATCAAATGTCCTTGCAAGATCAACAAAGTCCTTGCAGGTCTTTTCTCTCTTTATCACTCTTCCGTCTTCAAAAGACTTGAGATAAATTACTTTCTTCATAATGTCATTGCCTTTATTTGTTGATACAAAGATAAGATAATTATTTCAAACTTCCAAACAAAAATCAAACTTTTTTCAAAAAAAAAAACGGAGAAAATATCATCATGACATTCTCTCCGCACGACACCCACCCGTCAAACCAATGGTGTCAAAAAATCAAAACAAACAACATTATGCGCAGGTTCTTCCTGCATTCACAATAAATATAACAAAGTTTTCACAGTACCTTGTCAATAGTTCCATTGACAAGTTCAAACCAGACTGTCCATGGTACCAATGACCACATCTTGCAGTTATATCTGATCATCACCATATCCGACCATGTCCTTCCAGTCATCAGCCATTTGATGTACATAGCCGCAGACTCAACTATCAGACATGGAGTACTGATAGTGGCTATGATTCCGGATACTATCACCACACCTATTCCACCGAAAATCATCAACATAACGGCAGGTACGAATACAATCATAACCATAATCAGTCTTCCCAATATGATCAGAGTTTCCCTTATCCTTTCAAACATAATCTCTTATATTTATAAATCCATTTCATATATCCCCATAGTGATAAATCATGTCTTTCATGATCAAGATACACAATTTCTCTATGGACAAATCTCATCAGCTTTTTATAGTCCTTGTCGATAACGGTCTTCAGTTTCATCACATGTCCATTGACTTCCTCATATATGTCGCATGCATATCTTCCGTCAATGACAGTCCTTTTCAGTTCTGGATCATAATAGTGTCTTGTCCTTATCCTGCACATAGTCATCTGGTTTCAAATTGTCCATGATTTCTTTCAGGATCTCACCTATCCGTTGAGGATTTCTACATTCAAGAGTCATGATTATCTTCTTATGTTCCACATCGAGCTTGCACTTCCATCCATTACCACATCGATGTTCGGATTTGATTTCTATACAATCTTCAGCATGATGAACTGATCCTGTGACAGGTTCATCTCTTTCATATATGCCTTGTCTGCAAGTGCCCTTTGTCGTTCCGCCTTCTCTCTGGCCTGCTCCATCTCCACTGTCCTTTCTTGAGTCTGCTTCGCCTGAATAGCTGCCGCAGTCTTGTTCATCTCGTCGAGCTGGAGCTGATTCGGTTTTGCCCTGCCGGTGATGATTTCTGTACATGTCACGGGAAACTCAGACTTTGAGTTCAGTTCACCGAAATATGTGTCAATTTTTTTCTTCACCTGTCTGTCGATATCAGTTATCACCTCCCTGTTGGACATCAGGTCAAATGGATCATACTTTGACACTTCCTCTCTCACAAAGTTCCTGTATTTTGCATCAACATTATTGGAGAACCAGTCTTCTCCATAGTTCTGTAGAAGCATAGGTGCCTTTCCCTTGTCTATCTGTAAGGTTATGTATGTCGCATAGTCCAATGGGGTGTTGTCATTCGACATTATGTCATCAAATTCTATGTCATATCTCACCGGAACCATTTTGATGATTACATATTCGGTGGTGAACCATACCCATTTCCTACCGGGTTCCACGGTCTTCTCCCTTACTCCACCATGACCGAACAGCAACGGTTTGTCTATCAAAATTCCTTCTTCCCCCGCTCCCGGAGTCACGGAATAACAGGAAGAAATTATCATTGCAGTCATAATGACCATAAAAATCTTCAAAAATCCTTTCATTTCTTTTTTTTTTATTTTCCTATTGACTTTACACACTTGTCTACATACCTGAAGAAGACTTCGGCCTTGTCCCTTGACGGAAACTGTCTTACGACTGTCCCGCCGTCATTGAAGTTCAGCAACACAGTCCAGTAGATGTCATTTGCATCCGGAGGTATCAGCCCAATGTCCTTCACATATATGGGATTGAACACTCTTGTGCATCCATTTTCTTCAAGTATCCGTATCGTCTCCATATCTTATGAACTTTCTATGCATTCGATGACATAATCGACAAACATGTCTGCATCCTTGTTATTATCATATAATCTGATGATGATGTTGTCATCTTGTAAAACAAGTGTGACGCAAATATCATTGTTGTATTTTGATTTGTTCTTCTTCACTTCCTTTATGCATGACGGATTGAGATATCTTATATCTTCTCCTTCAAGATTCAGTTTTATTATCTTTTTCATATCTATTCGAATTCACCCTTGTCATTGAGAAGTTTGCCCAGTCTGTAGATGTTGTATCCCAGATTGTATCCCTCGATGTTGAACATCGCTTCTCCATCCCAGTATACCAGTGTACCTGACATGTCCAGTCTTTTGTACTGTGATTTCAGTCTGTTGTAGACTTCAATAAACAATTTTCTTGTCTTCCATAATTTTTTATATCTTTATAAACCGAGTTTCTTCACCTTGTTCATCGCCGTCTTGACCATCTTCAGCTCGCTTACGGTCAACACATCCAGAGGGAAGAACCAGTCCGCCGCGGTGTTCATCAGTCCGGCCTCGCCGCCATCCATCTGCAACATGTCTATCCGTTCTCCATCGATTTCCATGTCCGTGATTTCAATCCCGTCCGTCTTCGTCATCTCCTTCATCAAGGAGTTGATAATCTGTTTCTTTGATGATCCCATGATTTTGTATATTTTGATGTTCAGTCTTCGTATATTTCCCCGCCTAACATTATCACCATCCCCGAATACAGGATGTCATCTATCCGTATGCACCCGATCTCGAAATCGTCACACCTGAGTTCCACCTCAAAGTCCGGGTGTTCCATGAGTACTTCTGCAAGTTCTTTAGCTTTCATAACTTTTTCTTTTTTTTTTGTTGATGCAAAGATAATGTGAAAAAATGAAACTTCCAAACATTTTTCTGGAATTTTGAAGATTTTATAGTGTCATCCAGTCGAAACAGTCCTTTATGTCATCATAGTTCCTGATGAAGCTGCTGACCGTAATGGAGAACACGGAATAGTCGTCATCGTCATATTCCACCCCCGGAATATAGTCGAGATACTTCTCCCTGATTTCATCCATGTCTTCCTTCCCGGCATCCATGACCTTGAACATGATGTTCCCGTCGTCTCCTTCTGAATCTACATAGTCCATCCACAACTGGAAATCGTCCTCATCCGGAAGTCTGTCTTCATCAATCATTGGACCACCGGTGAGATGATATCTTGACTCCTTCCTGTCGATGATCCTCAACATGATGAAGAATGTACTTGAAACAATAAATAAAATGAATTCCATCAACAAGATGAAGTCATTTGTCTCACAAGAGACTTGGTTGATTTCAAGCTGA
>ERZ808252.104-NODE-104-length-91756-cov-21.518206_pt1 | contig 91756 bp, 71 predicted proteins | sample MGYA00521242_ERZ808252 | MGnify/ENA primary metagenome ERZ808252 (study PRJEB31516, sample SAMN03275581) | gut metagenome | biome: mammalia-associated habitat; material: feces | host: Papio cynocephalus | place: Kenya | collected 2012-08-07 ... | reverse complement strand
CTACCGACAACCCACTAACCAACCTATCTATTCATCCATCTATCAATCCATCTATCTATCCATCCATGGTGCAAACCATGCAGTAATACCCGATGGATGAAATTCATGGTGCCGAACGTGCAGTTGCAGCTTGCAAAATCCGGGTGTGTCCTGCATGTTCGGCACCATCATTTCTGATTGACGGTCGGAACTGCATGTTTGGCGCTGGGGATTGGGTGATGGGATGTCCTGTTCCATTGGACTGATGGGATTGGATTGATGGAAAATTTGCCGGATTAAGGTTGGTCTGAGAGGATTTGTCGACGTTTCCTTGGTCTGAGGAGATTTGTCGGTTTGGACTTCGTGGTTTGGAAATGCCTGTTGGTCGGGGCTTGGTTTGGAGGATTCGACGGATTGGATGGTCCGGGGAGTCTGCCGGATTGGACGGGAGGCATCAGACCAGATGGTTCTCATAGGCGAACACCACCGCCTGCACACGGTCGCGCGCATTGATTTTCTGCAGGATATGCGCCACATGCGTTTTCACCGTGGGCAGGCCGATGAACAATTTGTCGGCGATTTCCCTGTTCGACAACCCATGGGCGATTTCGACAAGCACCTCGCGCTCGCGGTCGGTCAGTTCGTCAAGTTCGGGATCCGTATACTTCCGCGCCGCGCCGGCATTGGATTCTTCGGTACCGATACCGGTGAGACCGCCGTCCACCATCTTCTCGATAAGCCGTTTTGTGGCGGATGGCGCGATGATCGCGTTGCCTTGGAACACCGTTCGGATCGAATTCAGCAACGTCTCCGGTTCCGTGTCTTTGAGCAGGAATCCGGATGCGCCGGCGTTGATGGCGGACATCACGTATTCATCCAGATCGAAGGTCGTCAGAATGATCACCCGCGTGCCTTCCGTGTCATGTGAATCGTCACGATGCCGAAACGCAATGATCCGACGGGTCGCTTCGATGCCATCCATGCCGGGCATGCGCACATCCATCAGCACCACATCGGGGTGCAGCGTCTGCGCCAAGGCGACCGCCTCCGCGCCATCGCGGGCCTGCCCGACGACGGCCATATCGGGCTGCGAGCCGATCACCATCGTGAACCCGGCGCGCAGCAGTTCCTGATCATCGGCGATGACCACTCGGATATTCCGCTTCTCACTCATACTCCCACCTTATCGACGTCGGTTCGCCGCCAGCGTTGGAAACGCCCTTATACGACCCTGACATATCCCTGAATGCATATTCTCCAATTCCTTTTACCGGCCAGTGAAGGAAATCCATGCGCATGGGGAGCGCGCGCCAAATGCCCCAAGCCCTATTCCAGACCCTGACGCAAGCCCCGCAACTGTTCGGACAATGGGGCGGCCGGATGCAACGCAGGATGTTCGGTCTTTCCGCCGTCATCACTGGAACCGGTCTCGCGCAGCACGCCGAGCAGTTCGCGCATACGCTTCAGCGCCGCGCGTCCCCGATTCCCGATGGCCCTGAACGCTTCGGCGATCTGCTCCGCGGTGGGTTCCACGCCCCGCGCCTCGGCATCGTCCAGCATACGGAGCCCCAGACGGACCTGCTCGATCACGCCGTTCAACGTGCCGGCGACCTCGGACTGCATATGGGCGCCGATGCGCTCGCGTTCGAGGTTCGCAGCCAGAACGCGTTGCCTGGATTCCTTGGCCAGCAGCGCCTCCTCACGCGCCTGCAGCACCAGCATGTTCGAATCACGCGAACGGGTCCAGCGGGCCAACGCCATCACGGCGGCGCATGCGAGGAACGCGACCGTTCCATACGCGACGCCCATGAGCGTGATGGTTTCGGGACCCATCCGCATCGCGGAGCCGGTCCGTCGGCCCATCATGAAATCAAGGATGGTGGCGTAACCGGCCTGTATGAGCGCGGCCGCGCATCCGAACAGCAAGGAGGCGGCCAGCGCGGTCGCGCCGGTCCAACGCCAGGCATGGTCCCGTCCGTACAATACCGCGGCGTACAAGGCACACAGCGCGACAACGATATTGGAGACATCGATTCCGGAGAATACCAGCAGTTGCAGCACCGACAGACACGCCACCACCAGCGCGCAGGATTCCGGAAAGCGACGGCGTACGCACAACGGCAGCGTTTCCATCAGCATGAGCAGATGAAGAGCCTTGGATTCGGCTGCGCCGTCGAAGGAGAATATCGACCAAGGGGACAGGCCGAACATGATGATCAGCAGGAACGTGCACGATACGTCCGCCAGCAGGTAGTGACGCTGCGTCCAGCGCGAGGCCTTCTCCACCCAGTTGGAGGGACGCCCATCCGCATCGCCGGTTCGGGAGGTCGATTTTCGCCGTATGCGCGACCATAACCCGGAGAACGACGGCGGCACGGCAAGCTCCGGGAACCGTGGCGACGATGGTTCTTCGGTTGTGTTCGCAACAGTCTCTCCGGCATCCGTCGCATCGGTTAACGGAACCACCGCGTCCACCGAGAAGCCGCCGTTCGCGCGGGGGCCGGAGGACAATGTGCCGCCGACCGATTCGACGCGTTCGCGCATGCCGAGCAATCCGTAGCCAGGCCGATGCCCATCCGATTCGGACGCCGAGCCGCGTCCGTCATCGTCGATGCGGATGCGTAGCTGGCGGGAGCTCCATTGTTCGCGGATGCGCACATGCGCAGGGGAACCCGCGTATTTGCGCACGTTCGTCAACGCCTCCTGCACCACGTGGTAGACGGTCGATCCCGCCTCGGCGGTCAGCCGGTCCGCAGCAGGTGTGCCGGAGACCTCCCGTGCGATGGCGGTATCGGGTGCGGCCGTCCGCGCCTGTTCGACCAATGCGCCGATTTGCGCGTATCCGGCCTGTTGCGAACCGCCGAACACACCCAGCAGACGGTGCATGTCGTGCAGCGCGCGCTCCGATTCGCGTCGGATGGTCTCCATCGTGTCCCGCGCCACCTTCGGATCATGGGCACCGGCGTACCGTCCGCCGTCGGACTGCACGATGATGATCGACAGCGTATGCGCCACGACGTCATGCATGTCGCGGGCGATACGCGCGCGTTCCGCGGTCGCCGCGATGACGCGTTCCTCGCCTTCGCGCGCGACGATCGCGGCATTGCGTTCGCGCATCATGCGGATGGCCGCCAGCCGCGCGCGTTGCCAGAACGCCAATATGAACGCGGAAAGCAGGCAGACGCCGATGGCGGTGAACGTCATCAGCAGGTATTGGCCCAGCGTATCGGCACAATCCCCGGTCAGTCCTCCGCCCGCGTACACGACGTCGCAATCCGCATACGGCGCGAATGTCAAAGACTTCCGGAACACGCTTCTCGTACCGTGCATCGCGGGCCAGGCGGGACCGACCGTCATCGTCCATCCCATCACCGCCGTCGATGCCAAACCCAATCCGCACGACAGCAGCATGAATGCCTTGGTATTGCGTGGGTCGCCATACGCGATCACCGAATACACCATGAGGGGCGCCCAGAAATCGGAGACGATGACCGCCGGGCCGAAAAGCAGTTGCAATGCCGCCACCGCGGCGAACGCCAACGCTCCGACTCGCGGCGCGCTTCGGCGGATCGCCAGCGGGACGGCCAGCAGGACGGTCCACGTCGTCAACGCCCACGACGGCTGGTCGAACAGCAATCCCGGATTGAAGGTGATGCTTGAGCTGGCGCCTTGCGATGCGAACGACAGGAATACTGCGAGGACGATATCGCGGATGATGACGTGGCCGCGTAGCCAAAGCGCCAGCCGTCGGAATTCGTGCCTCATGTCTTTCCACGCTATCAAAGGATGGGGGGAGCGGACCATCATGCCTGAGAATGATTTTCGGAATATCGCAGCGTGATTATTTCCCCATATTCTGCGAAACGGCGGCGAGATGGCGCGCCGCCGCGCCGACGCAAGCGCATATAGTGGTCTGGGGAATACAGAAAGGCGGAATGCACGATGACATTGTTGGCCACGTATTATGTGCCGGGACTGCATGTCGAGGACCGTTCGATCAAGGTGCCGTTGGATTGGTCCGGGCATGAGCCGGGCCACGGTTTCGAAGGCGACGCGATCAACCTGTTCTATCGCGTGGTCACCGCGCCGGAGCATGTGCATGACGATCTGCCGCTGCTGGTGTTCCTGCAAGGCGGTCCGGGCGGATGCGGCCCGCGCCCGCTAAGCCCGGATTCCGACGGTTGGATCGCCGAGGCCGTCAGGCATTTCCGCGTGGTGCTGCCCGACCAGCGCGGCACCGGACGCTCGTCGCGCGTCGACACGCATGTGATGCGCGCGATGGACGGTGCCGAGGGCGCGGCGTTCCTGAAGCATTTCCTCGCCGATTCGATCATCCGCGATTTCGAGCACCTGCGCCGCACCGAATTCCGCGGCGCTCGGTGGACGACGCTTGGCCAGAGCTATGGCGGGTTCCTGACATTGACGTACCTTTCGCTGTTCCCGCAGGGCGTGGTCGCCAGCTTCACCACGGGAGGCATCCCGCATGTGCCGGCGGACGCCACCGAGGTATACCGCCACACGTTCCCGCGCATGGCGAGGAAAACCGCGCAATTCTACGAGCGCTATCCGGTCGACGGGGACCGCGCCGCGGCCGTGGCTGACATTCTGGCGTCCCGAAAGGTGACGCTGCCCAACGGCGATCCGCTGACCGTGGAGCGTTTCCAGTGCCTCGGCTCCGATTTCGGCATGAAACCGAGCTTCGAACGCGTGCATTGGATACTCGACCAGGCGTTCCTGGACGGTGACGGTTCGGCCGCGGCGGATGCGACGTTGTCTGACGAGTTCCTCTGGTCGGTCATGGACGCCACGGCGTCACGGCCGTTGTACTGGCCGCTGCAGGAATTCATCTACGCGAACGGCGAGCTCGGCGAGCCGATCCGCTGGGCCGCGCAGCGGGTGCGCGACGAGCATCCCGAGTTCGATGCCGCGCATCGCCCGCTCAACTTCACCGGCGAGGCCATGTTCCCCTGGATGTTCGAACAGGAAGGCGCGCTGCGCCCGTTCAAGCCCGCCATGGACGCGCTGATGGAGGACACGCGTTTCGGCAGAATCTACGACGCCGAGCAGCTGGCCCGCAACGAGGTTCCGCTGCAGGCGGCCGTCTACTACGACGACATGTACGTCGATTCGGGATTGCAGCTCGACACGCTGTCGCGCATCGGACGCTCGCATTACTGGACCACCAACGAATTCGAACATGACGGCGTGCATGGTTCCGTGGTGTTCAGGCACCTGTTCGACGAGGCGCTGAACCGCGGGGACCTGGAGGAACTGTTCTGAGCCGGTTCGGAACGGCGTCCACCCGTATACAGCCATATTTCGGATTCGCCCCAACACAGATTTCATCAACCGCACACAAGGGAGCAGATATGTCCAATCCAACCATCGGATTCATCGGATACGGCAACATGGCGCAGGCCATCGCCGAAGGCATGGTCGATGCCGGGGTCGTCAACGGCGGCAACATCGTGGCGTGCGCCGCGCATTACGACAAGCTGGAGAAGAACGCCGCGAAACTGGGCGTCCGCCCGCTGCATAATGCGTTGGAGGTCGCCGTGGCGGCGGACGTGGTCATCGTGGCCATCAAGCCCTACCAGATCGAAACGGTCGTCAAGCCGATCGTCGCGGAGCTTGCGAAGGCCGACAAGATCGTCGTGTCCATCGCGGCGGGATGGAACCTCGCCAAATACCGCGGGCTGTTCGGCGATGCCTTCGATTCCGCGCACGTGCAGTGCACCATTCCGAACACGCCGATGGCGGTCGGCAAGGGCGTGCTCGTCACGGAAACCGACAACACGCTGACCGACGGGCAGACGGCGCTGTTCGAGCGCCTGTTCGCGCCGATCAGCCTGATCGAGCGCGTCGACACCGCGCATATGGACATCGCCATGTGCATCGCCGGCTGCGCTCCGGCGTTCACCGACATGTACATCGAGGCGCTTGGCGACGCCGGCGTGAAGTATGGTCTGCAGCGCGCCACCGCATACCGGCTGGCCGCGAAGATGGTCGAAGGCGTGGGCGCGCTGTACATGGCGGACGAAACGCACCCGGGCGCGATGAAGGATGCCGTATGTTCGCCCGGCGGAACCACCATCAAGGGCGTCGCATCGCTTGAGGAAAGCGCGTTCCGCGGCGCCGTGATCAAGGCCGTCGACGCCATCGAAGCCTAAGACTAAGCTAGGGAATCATGTCTTTAACTATCGGAATCGTCGGACTGCCGAACGTCGGCAAGTCCACCATGTTCAATGCATTGACCCGCAACAACGTGCTGGCGGAGAACTATCCGTTCGCCACGATCGAGCCGAACACCGGCATCGTACCGCTGCCGGACAAGCGCCTGCCCGTGCTCGCCAAGCTCGTGCACACCGAGAAGATCGTCCCGGCCACCGTCACCTTCGTCGACATCGCAGGCATCGTCAAGGGCGCGTCCGAGGGCGAGGGCCTGGGCAACAAGTTCCTCGCCAACATCCGCGAGGCCGACGCGATCTGCGAGGTCGTGCGCGCCTTCGAGGACGACGACATCGTGCATGTCAACGGCAAGGTCGACCCGGCCGACGACATCGACACCATCAACACCGAGCTGATCCTCGCCGATCTGCAGACCATCGAGAACGCGCTGCCGAAGTTGGAGAAGGATCTGCGCGGCAAGAAGATCGAACCGGCATACATGGACGCGGTCAAGAAGGCCAAGGAGATCCTCGAGAACGGCGAGACCATCGACAAGGCCGCGCGCGAAGGCCGTTTCGACAAGGATTCCGTCTACGACCTGCACCTGATGAGCGCCAAGCCGTTCATCTACGTGTTCAACGTGGACGATTCCGAACTGCAGAACAAGGAGCTCAAGGCCAAGCTCACCGCTTCCGTGGCCCCCGCTCCGGCCATCTTCCTCAACGCCCAGTTCGAGGCCGACCTGACCGAGCTCGACGAGGACGACGCGCGCGAGATGCTCGCCGACGCCGGTCTCGAGGAATCCGGCCTCGACCAGCTGGCCCGTGTCGGTTACGACACGCTCGGCCTGTCCACCTTCCTCACCGCCGGCGAGAAGGAGGTGCGCGCATGGCAGATCCACAAGGGCTACACCGCCCCGCAGGCCGCAGGTGTCATCCACACCGACTTCGAAAAGGGCTTCATCAAGGCCGATATCGTCTCCTATGACGATTTCGTCGCCGCCGACGGTTCGATGGCCACCATCAAGGAGGAGGGCAAACTCCGCCAGGAAGGCCGCGATTACGTCATGCAGGACGGCGACATCGTCGAATTCAAGTTCAACGTATCCAAGGGCAAGTGATTGATTCGTTGCCGCTGATGCACGCCAGACGGCGGTGCGCGGCCTCACGCGTCGTGAGACGATGAATGATTCGAATGCCGGCAGGCTGGCAGCCTGCCGGCATTCGTGCGTTTGGGGCTTGCGGACATGTACGGACGTATGCGATTTGCGCGGCATTCCATGGGGACGCCTATGGCGTCGGCGGTGTCGGTACCGGTCGGAAACGCGTGCAATACCATAAAATTCGCCAAAAAACAAGACTTGTGTCGCGTGTTTTTTTCTGATAGCCATGGCGGTATGACTGTTTTGCGTGAACACAGTGCCATGCGCATCGGCGGTATGGGGGAGGCCGGCGCTTCGAATCTGACGTTGCGTGATTGCCCGCGCGACGCGCATGTGCTTATCGACACCATCGATCTGGACGAACGGCATCGTTTTCGCCTCTGCGAGATCGGACTGACTCCCGGAGCGGGTCTGAGGGTCGTGCAGCGGGGCATGTTCGGCGGGCGCGTCATCGCTTTCGGAACCGAACGCATCGCACTCGACGGAGACACCGCGCGGGCCATACATGTCCGTCCGGCGCATGACGGGGCGAATCAGGCGGGCGCGTCCTCCATGAACGATGTGGCAAAAGGCGAGAAGGACGGACGATGACCATGAAATGCAGCAAATGCCAGGCCGAGGGAACCAATAACGAGATGGACGGCCGGCGAGCCGCGCAGGAAGATCTATGCCATTCCGGACATTCCTGCAAGGCATGCGCCTCGGGAGGCTGTGGTGAGCACCACAGGGGCATCGCGGCGCTGTTCGATGGGCAGCATTCCGCACCGATACGATTCGACGAGCAGACGGCGGACTGCAAGATCGATTTGTCCGCCATACGTGAGACGGATCGTAAACCCCACGCGGACGGTTCCCCCCGACGGGTCGTGTTCGTCGGCAATCCGAACGTCGGCAAATCATCGCTGTTCAACGCGTTGCTGGGCGCGAAGACACGCACCATGAACGCGCCAGGCACCACGGTTTCGATCACCAGCGGCCAATACCGTTACGATGGTCCGGACGGTTCCGAGGAATGGCTGTTCGTGGACACGCCGGGCACCTATTCTCTGTCCCCGATGAGTCCGGACGAGCAGGTCGCGGTCGATGCGCTGACCGGCAATGCGGGTATGCCGGTCCCCGATCTGGTTGTCATGGTGTTGGACGCCACCGCCATGTCACGTTCGCTGTACCTGCTATCGATGGTGGCGGAACTTGGGCTGCCCACGGTGGTGGCCCTCACCATGAACGATCTGGCCGCACGCCGCGACTGTCGCATCGAACCGGCGCGGCTGTCTCAGCTGCTTGACGGCATGCCGGTGGTCTCCTTGGATGGACGCACCGGCGAAGGACAGGACCGACTCGCCTCCGCGATCGCGGCATCGTTCGCCGGCACTCCGCTGCCGCAGGGACTGCGGATTCCGGCCGATGACGCCATCGACGTGCGCGAGTGGACCGAGTCGCGTGCCGACGCGCGCTTCGACTGGACTGCGCGTGTGCTTCGTGGGCTCGACCTCAAGGCATCCGACAAGACGACGCTGTCCGACCGCGTCGACCGAGTGCTGCTCCATCCCGTATTCGGCATTCTGGTCTTTCTGGCGGTCATGTACACGGTCTTCCAGGCGACCACCACGCTGGCAGGCCCGATGCAGGACTGGTTCGACGTGACGGTGCGCGGATGGTGCACCGATGGTATCGACTGGCTGTTCGGACTGTTCGGTCCGTCCGCGTCCGACGGCTGGCTGTATTCGCTGCTGGTGGACGGCGTGCTGGACGGCGTGATCACCGTGCTGACGTTCATTCCGGTGATGGGCATCATGTTCCTGTTGCTGTCGATGCTCGAGGACTCTGGCTATCTGGCCCGCGCCGCGTTCGTTATGGACCGTGCGATGCGCGCGTTGGGATTGGACGGCCGCGCGTTCCTGCCGATCGTCGTCGGATTCGGCTGCAACCTTCCCGCATTGGCCGCCACGCGCACCCTGCCTGATTCGCGCCAGCGCGTGCTGACGGGCATGCTCATCCCGTTCGCCTCATGCTCGGCGCGTCTCACCGTGTTCCTGGTGCTCGCCCACGCGTTCTTCCCGCAGCAGGCCGGTCTCGTCGTGTTCCTCATGTACGTCGCCTCCGTGTTGCTCATTCTGCTTGTCGGCGTGCTGTTGCGGCACACCATGTTCCGCGGACTCACGCCGGAGCCGCTGATGCTCGCCTTGCCTCCGTACCAGTGCCCGCGTGCCGTGCAGCTGGTGCGTTCGGTCGTGGTTCGTCTGTGGCAGTTCATCCGTGGCGCGAGCGTGATCATCATTTCAATGATCGTGGCGCTGTGGCTGCTGCAAGGCATTCCGGCGACCGCGAACGCAGGCGGTTTCGGAGAAGTGGACGATGTGCACGATTCCGCATACGGCGTGCTTGCCGATGCCGTGTCTCCCGTCTTCGCGCCGGCCGGTTTCGACGATTGGCACGCCTCCGCCGCCCTGATCACCGGATTCGTGGCCAAGGAGGTGGTGATCGGCTCCATGTCGCAGTCCTACCATGCGGATGAGCCTGACGAATCCGGACAGAACGCCGACAAGGGAACGTTCGGCCAGAAGCTGCGCGCCTCGTTCGAACAATCCTCGCACGGGCACGGCAAGGCCGCGGCCATAGCATTCCTGCTGTTCACGCTTGCGTACACGCCGTGCCTGGCTACGGTGGCGGAGCTTCGACGGCAATATGGCACGAAAGTGGCCGCGCAATCGGTGTGCCTGAGTCTTGCGGTGGCGTATGTGCTCGCCGTCGTCGCATTCCAGTTGCTGCGATTGGTGCTGTGACCCATGGTCTGGCATGGTCTGGGCTCACGGAGTTGGCGGCATACCACCGATCGGACGAAGACGGCGCATGGATTTGCGAACGGAACGGCCGCACGGGGGAACATCGTCGCCGATGTGGTCGCGGACCTGGATGCCGGACTGACGGTACGGCAGATCGCAGCCAACCGGCATCTTCCGGTCGATTTCGTCGATATGGCCATCACACGAGCGCAGGAACGCGGTCTGCTGCAGGTGACTGACCTTTCTCCGCGGTCCATGTGCGGCGAGACGACATGCCAGCCCGACCCATCCTCGCTGATCTGCGCCGGATGCCCGTTCCGTCCTAGGGCCGACGGTCGCGCCGCGCCGCGTCGATGAACCGGCATACAGGCAGCAGGTACAGAAAACATGCGAACAGGATACTGGACGTCGGAGCCCCGACCGAAGACAACGGCACGCCGCTGGCGATCGCCCACGGAACAAGCGGCGCCGTCACCACGGCGGTATCCTCCAGATCGATGGCGCGTCGCTGCCTGTCGGATTCCAGGTCGCGGCACAGCTGGTCGGTCAGCATGATGGACAGCGTCTGGTTGCAGGCGACGGCTCCCGTGACCAACGAGGTGACGCAGGTGGCGCCGTATACGCTGATTTTCCCCGCCAGCGATGCGATCAGCCGGTGTATGCCATCCAGCAATCCCGTTTCTTGGAAAATGCCGGAATACGACGAGGAGATGCAGACGATCAGCATCACCTTGACCATGGAGACGATGCCGCCGCCATCGATGAGCCGCGCCACCTGGGCGTCCGCGCAATGAAAACCGAAAACCAGCGCATGGCCGACGCTTGCCCAATCCATATGCTGCACCAGCACGCAGATCGGCAACGCCGTCAGAATGCTCGCGCCCATCGTGATGCGCACGTCGATGCGGGCGATCGCGCAGACGACCAGCACGACTGCCGGAAGCACGGTGGTCCAGTGCAGGTCGAACGCGCGCGAGAACAGGCCGGACGCGTCGATCGATCCCGCCGAGGAATGGGAATACAGCGCGAGTCCCTCGTAGATCACGCAGGTCGCGGCGAACGGCAGCGCGGCGGTTCTCAGCATCAGCCGGATGGTGTCGAAGATGTTCGTATGGGTCAGGGTTTTGACGAGTTGCGCGCTGGTCGATACGGGAGAGCATCGGTCCCCGAAGTACACGCCCGAAAGGATCGCTCCGCCGAGAAGCGCCGGTGAGATCTGCATGGACGTGCCGAGCGTCATGGTGATGACGCCCATGGTCGCCGCCGACGCGAACGACGAGCCCGTCAATAACGACATCAGGCAGTTCAGCAGGAACGTCAGCAGGATGGCCACGTGGGGGCGTATCAGGGCCGTGGTGTTCGACACGATGAACGGCACCGTGCCGGCCGCGCGCCACAACGTGGTCAGCAGTCCGATCAGCACGAAGGTGACCACCACGATGCTGGCGGCGCGCATGGTCGCGAACCCCTTGCGGATCATCGCACCCCAATGGTGGCCCGTCACACGTCCGTGGATAAGGAAGATGATCACGCCCGCGGCCAGCGCCGGCACAATGGACATGCCGCTGGCGATGCAGCCGATCAGCGCCGCGCAGAACAGGGCGATGGTGATGAATGCCGCCATATGGCGCGTCTCCTTTCAGAGTGCCCGGCTTCAAGGAATTCCGGATTTTTGATTCCGGATTTTCGAACTCGGCACATCGGACCAATCGTTCCGTGGCCTCGGATCGGAGCCATTCGGTCCGGCCGTGGCGCATGGTGTGGTCGAATCGTTCGACATGGCCGCATCGCACGATGTCGCGGAAGCGTGCGGGATGCGGCAAAAAACCAACATAAGGCTAACAGGGTTGCCTTTGCCGCGCGGGATTCGTATCACGAAGCTGCGCGGATTGACTGCGAGAGCCGCTTGCGCGGAGTGTTGCGTGCGGCATCGCGTCTACAGTATTCTGTGGCGCGGGCGAATCGAGAGAAAGGGTGCGGATTCCAATGGCCGAATCGCTGCAAAAGACGCGAACGAACGGTGGCGACGCATCTGACCGGAAGGATCCCCCGCATGAGGGCATGAGCGTTCCCAAGAACGTCGCCCGTCTGATGATGCTGGTCAACGCCGCCGTATGGGGTTCCGGATACACCATGCTCAAACATGTGCAGGGCGTGATGACCACCCAATGGATGATGTTCTTTCGCATGACCGCCTCGGTCGTGCTGATGGCGCTGGTGTTTCTGCCGCATCTGCGGAAAATCAGCATGGGACGCTACATCGTGCCGGGTTTTACGCTCGCATTGACGTACTGGCTCGGCTTCATGTTCCAGCTCAAAGGATTGGAAACCACCTCGCCGGGCCGCAACAGCTTCTTCACCGACACCTACTGCGTGATGGTGCCGTTCGTGCTGTGGGCTTTGACGCGCAGACGCCCCAGCATGCAGCATATCGTCGCGGCGCTCGTGTGCGCGTTCGGCATCGGACTGGTCTCGTTGAGCGGCGGCGGCGCCGAGCTCGCCGGCATGGGCTTCGGGGATGCGATGACGATCGTCGGCGCGCTGTTCTTCGCGATGAATCTGGTGGTCGTCGGCATGATGGGCAGGAAATTCGACGCGGTCGCGTTGATGCTTATGGAATTCGCATGGTGCGCGGTGTTCTTCGGCGCGGGCGCGGCGTTGTTCGATGGCGCGCCATCGGCGTCGTGGATGCGACTGGACGTGGTGCTGTGCCTTGCCTATCTGGTGGTCGGCTCGACCATCGTCGCGCAGATCTTCCAGACCATCGCCGTCCAGAACCTGCCTGCCACGGAAGGCTCGGTGATCCTGAGCACCGAATGCATCTTCGCCATGGTGGTCTCCGTGGTCTTCGCCGGGGAAAGGCTCACCGTGCCGTCGGTATGCGGATTCGCCGTGATCTTCGGCGCGATCCTGCTTTCCGAAGTGCGGCTTCCGGCGCGGCGCAAGGCCGAATGAGCATCGCGGAACCGAATGCCGGCCATGACATGCCATGTTCTGGACATCGCCATGATGCGACTCGGACGGCTGGTTAAGCTTGGTTTCCGATACCACACGCCGATGGTGGGGGATTGCCCCAAGGCGTGTGACCGCCGTGTGGATGAATGCCGTCGGATTCGACGGCGCATATGCCGATTCGTATGAAGAACATGGGTAGGAGAGGGTAGTCGATGATCGCCGGAGTGTCTGTCGTCACATTGCTGCTGGTGCTTGTCGCCGGCATCGGCGCGGGATTCGTGGGATACGCGGTTGGCGCGTCCTCGCTGATCTCCTACCCTGCGTTGCTGGCGTTCGGCATTCCGCCCGTGCTGTCCAACACCACGAACACGGTGGGCGTGTGCGGCACGGGCATCGGCGGACTGCTGTCGGCTCGCAAGGAGCTCAAAGGGCAAGGGCGCCGCGTCGCCGTATACGCATGCATCGGACTGGTTGGCGGCATCATCGGCGGACTGCTGCTGCTGGAACTGCCCGCCAAGGTGTTCGAATTCGCGGTGCCGCCGCTGATCCTGTTCAGCGCGTTGATCATCGCGCTCAACCCACGCAAGAAGGCGGCCGCCCGCGACGCCGTGGCACAGGCCCTGCCGCAATCGCATCAGGGCGAACGCGCCGCGCGGATCGCGCGTAAAACGGCAGAAGGCAATCTCCGCAACGATCCGTGGTGGCTGTGGCTCGGCGTGAGCTTCGTCGGCGTGTATTCCGGCTACTTCGGTGCCGCCGCGGGCACCTTGGCGCTCGCGATTCTCGACTTGGGCAAAATCGGTCCGTTCCACCAAATCAACGCGTTGAAGACCGTAGTGGGATTCGGCGCGAACATCTCCGCCGCGATTATGTTCATCATCCGCGGTTCCGTCTATTGGCCGTTCGCCATCATGATGTGCCTCGGATGCACCATCGGCAGCGCCATCGCTCCGCCCGTCACCCGGCATATTCCGGAAAACATCATGCGTGTGGCCGCCGTGCTCACCGGCATCATCCTCGCCGTCAAACTCGGCTGGAGCACCTATTTCTAGAATTCCCCGAATAGGGCAGCGTTTGGGCATGCCCGCGTATGTTTTCGTTGCCCGGCCATTCCGTAGGTGGTTTTTGGGCTCCGTAGGCGGTGAGTGCCGGGAACCTGTTTGGAAATGGCTTGATATCAAGCCATTTCCAAGGCCAGCTCCGAGAGCAACCACCTATTGAAAGGCAAAACCACCTACGGAAACGGGGGAGCGTCGATGTCAAATGCTGTTATGAATGATTTGACTGATTAAGGAATCCACTCGCGGGTCCCATTGCGGTCGGCCGTCGCGAGGTCAGTTGTGCATGGCCTCGATGTTGTTGCCCTCCGGGTCGTGCACGAACGCGGCGTAATAGGTCGGGCCGTAGTTCGGGCGCGGGCCGGGCTGTCCGTTGTCGGTGCCGCCGTTGGCGAGACCTGCCTTGTGGAACGCCTTCACGGCATCGTCATCGGCGGCTTCGAACGCCACATGAATCGGGGCGACGGCATCGCCTTCGGCCGCGGTGGAAACCCACACCGCCGAACCGTCTTCCGCCACGAACGCCTGCACGCCCGGGAACGACGGTCCCTTGGCGTATCCAAGCGGCGCAAGAGCGGCTTCATAGAACGGTTCTTCCTTCGCGAAATCCTTCACCTTGACGGACACATGGTTAATCATGAGCGTTTCCTTTCCACTACGGCGTGTATGACGCGGGGGCCGATTTGGCCATCAATTCCGCATCCTAGACCGTTGCGGCGCGTTATGGAAGAGCGTACCGGAAAGTGCCTTGGTTACCTGCGGGATACTGTTGCGTGATTCCGACGAGATTCGGAGTCGTATGCGATCAACGGTGTGCCGCGGTCATCGGGTCGGCGTGTGACGGGGCATTCACGGTATGCCGTGCCGATGGTTCGCACTGTGGCGAATCGCGATGCAATCGTGCGGCCAACATATGACCGTTGCGTGCTCGGCGAATCATTTTCCTATGGATTTTCCACGTTATGCTTGTAGGAGGCCAAACGTACTAGGCGAAGGAGCATTGTCATGGCGGTTGTTGACGAGGCGAAGCTGCGGTACCTGGACTTCCTCTCCCGGGAGGACCGCGTGCGGCATCATCGGTATGTCGAGGAGATGAAGCAGTACGACATGATGCGCTCCGGCGACATCAACGCGATCGCTGAAAGCGCGCGCCTTTGGGATTCCGGACTGTATGGCCACCTGTCGAACGATCCGCTCAAAAACGCGAAATACCGGTTCATCACCACCGTCACCCTGGCCACGCGCTTCGCCATCGAAGGCGGCATGGACGAGGAGGATGCCTACAACGCCTCCGACCTGTACATCCAGGATCTCGACAATTGCAAGGACGTCGGGGATGTGGGCCGCCTCCACACCGATATGATGACGTTCTTCACCTGGGCGATGGCGGATATGCAGAAGGTGGAGACGCATTCCAAGCCCATCAACGAATGCATGGACTACATCCACTACCATCTGCACGAGAAGATCACCGTGCCGATCCTCGCCGAACACGTGCATCTGAATCCCACGTATCTGTCGGAACTGTTCAAACGGGAAACAGGCAAGGCGCTGTCCCAATACGTCACCGACAAACGCATGGAAGCCGCCGAGAACATGCTCAAGTACTCGCAGTACAGCTTCGATGAGATCGCGCAGATCCTCGCATACCGGTCGCAAAGCCACTTTTCGAAAGTGTTCAAAAAGCATTCCGGCATGACGCCGGGGGAGTACCGTGCCAAGTACGCGCAGGCCGGCGTCTGGCCGGAGTAGTCGGCCGCGGAGTGCCATGCCGTTTGCGGTGAACCCAAGGTGACGGCATTGCGAAATTCGGGTGTGCCGAGCATGAAATCGGCGTGATTCCATATGCGGAACGCGGCTGAATCGGCTACGGTGGGAAGCATTCGACGATGATGCGCGGCGCCGTCGGTCAATCGAATACGCGATTCGTCCGCTCGTGAGATGAACGGAACGGGACGGTGGTGGCCGCGCGCAGGATGTGGATGAACGAAAGTAAGGAATAAACGAATATGGGAATGCCCCTTGATCTGTATGTGATCCGTCACGGCGAGTCGGAGGCCAACGTCATCATCAACGCCGGCGAGAACGGCGATGATTCGCTCTACACGCAGGACAACGTCACCGTGCCGGACCGTTCGTGGAGGCTCACCGCCACCGGCCGCAAGCAGGCGGACTGCATCGGCCGCTGGCTGGTTTCGCAGCAGCCGTTGTTCGACCGCTATCTCGTCTCGCCGTTCGTGCGCACGCGCGAGACGGCCGCGACGATGGCCCTGCCGAAGGCGAAATGGGAGGAGACGCGCGTGCTGCGCGAACGTTCCTGGGGTGAGATCAACACCATCACCAAGGACGATTTCAAAACCAACTACGCGCGCAACTGGATGTTCAAGAACACCGATCCGCTGTACTGGCGTCCGCCGGCGGGCGAATCCATCGCCGACGTGGCCGAAAACCGCGTGCACAACCTGCTCACGGCCCTGAACCGCAAATCCGACGCGGAATCCGTGGTGATGGTCAGCCACGGCGACCTCATGCTCGCGCTGATGCTCACATTGGAGGACCTCTCCGACGAGGAATTCATGCACCGCGCGGCATCCGACGATTGGAAGATCACGAACTGCACGTGTTTCCACTATTCGCGCCGTGATCCGTCGACCGGCCGCACGCACAAACGTTTCCGTTGGGAGCAGACCGCGCGTCCGGTCTTCGACGAGAAGGACGGCCGCTGGACGGTGAAGGTGGACGAATGGCGTTCGTTCAAACGCCCGGTGCTGTCCAACGGCGACCTGGTCGACGTCGTGCACGCCGTCGACCGTCACCTGTGACGTTCGTTTTCGCGGCGGCCGCCGCGTGATGGATCTCCGCGATGGGCCGCATACCATTGGCGATTGGCTCGTCGTCTGCGTCGTTCGTGGCATCGCCTTCGACACGGTGAACGACCGTGGCGGAAATTCTCCACGGGATTGCGGCGAAACGTGCCGTGTACCCACTGCCATTACAATGGCCTGTGGCGCGCGGCACGTTTCGTCACGCCGCGCGGGAGAGTTAAGGAGACAATCGCATGTCCAACCCCATCGCGAGCCTGTTCACGTGGAAGCTCCACGGCGACGGCAAAACGCTGAAGCCCGGCGAGGTCGTCGAACCCGACGAGCGCCTGACCTGGCCGCGCACCGCGGAAATCGGTGCGCAGCACGTCATCGCCATGTTCGGTGCCACGTTCCTGGTGCCGATTCTGACCGGTTTCGACCCGTCCACCACCCTGTTCTTCACGGCCATGTCGACCGCGCTGTTCCTGCTGATCAACAAGAACGTGCTGCCGAGCTATCTGGGATCCTCCTTCGGATTCATCGCCCCGATCACGGCGGTCACCACCGCGCACAAGGGCATCGCCGTCGCGTCCTTCGGCATCATGGTCACCGGTCTGCTGCTGGCGTTGATCGGCATCCTGGTGCATTACGCCGGAGCCAAATGGATCGACGTCATCATGCCGCCGGTCGTCAACGGTGCCATTGTGGCCATCATCGGCTTCAACCTGGCCCCCAGCGTGTGGGACAATTTCCAGAAGGCCCCCGACACCGCCATCGTCACCCTGCTCGCCGTGCTGCTCGTCGCGGTGCTGTTCAAGGGTCTGCTCGGACGCCTCAACATCCTCATCGGCGTGATCATCGGTTATGCCTACGCCTGCATCCGCGGCCAGGTCGATTTCTCCGCCATCGGCAAGGCGGCATGGATCGGTCTGCCCCATTTCCACACCCCGCAGGTCGATTTCTCCATCCTGCCGATGTTCATTCCGGTCGTGCTCGTGCTCGTCGCCGAGAACGTCGGCCATGTCAAGTCCGTCTCCCAGATGACCGGCCGCGACTATGACGACCAGATCGGCACCGCCCTGTTCGCCGATGGTCTGGGCACCACCATCGCCGGTTTCGGCGGCGGCTCCGGCACCACCACCTACGGCGAGAACATCGGCGTGATGGCGGCCACCAAGGTGTACTCCACCGCCGCGTACTGGTGTGCGGCCGCGTTCGCGCTGATCCTGTCGCTGTGCCCGAAGTTCGGCGCGATCATCAACACCATTCCGGCCGGCGTGCTCGGCGGCGTGACCACGCTGCTGTACGGCATGATCGGCATGATCGGCATCCGCATCTGGGTCGAGAACAAGGTCAACTTCGACAAGCCGGTCAACATCATGGTCGCAGCTATCACCATGATCATCGCCATCGGCCAGTTCGCGTTCGCCATCAACGGCATCTCGTTCAACGGCATCGCCATCGGCACCATCGTGGTGCTCGTCGCCTACCACGGCCTCAAGGCCATCGGCAAGGCCACCGGCACCATCGCCAAGGACGATCCCGACGTGCTCTGACCGCACCCGCGCCGATCCGGTCATCCCGATGACCTGACGATGCGGCTCGATTCCGCCCGTCCGTCGCCATGACGGACGGGTTTTCGCGTTTCTGGGGCATGGCCAGCCGCCAATGGGGGAGGGTATTCCGGACGTATGGCCGGACTCATGGAAAGTAGCGGCCGTGGGGTATCGTTATACAGTTTGCGCAACGTGCGCAATGTTTGACATGAAAGGCCATTGTGCCCGATACCACTTTGAATGAACATGTAGATGCCCTCGCCGCCGACTTCGATGAAATGGGCGAGGAAGAGGAACGTCCCCAGACGTTTGCGGAACTGGGCGTTCCCGGTCCGCTGGTCCGCGTCCTCGCGGCGGACGATAAGAAAACCGCCTTCCCGATCCAGGCGGACACGCTTCCCGATTCCCTGGCGGGCCGCGACATCCTCGGTCGTGGACGCACCGGCTCCGGAAAGACGCTCGCGTTCTCGATTCCGCTGGTCGCCCGCCTCGGCGAGGTGGACGCCGACGATTTCGAGAACATGAGCCAGTTCCGCCATGAGGTCAACCGCGTGAAGCAGGAGCACGCCGAGGAACGCCGCTCGGAGGATTTCGTTCCGCATCCGCGTGGCCTCGTGCTCGCCCCGACGCGTGAGCTCGCCAACCAGATCAACGACGTGCTGATGCCCCTTGCGCAGATCTACGGCATCAACACCACCACCGTGTACGGCGGAGTGCGATACGCCCGCCAGATCCGCGACCTCAGGGCCGGCGCCGATATCGTCGTCGCATGCCCCGGACGCCTCGAGGACCTGATCGAACAGCATGCGTTGACCTTGGAGAAGGTCGAGGTCGCCGTCATCGACGAGGCCGATGAAATGGCCGACATGGGCTTCCTGCCGCCAGTCAAACGACTGCTCGGCCAGGTGTCGTTCGACGCGCAGATCATGCTGTTCTCCGCCACGCTGGACCATGGCGTGGACGAGGTCGTGAACACGTTCCTCTCCGATCCGAAGGTGCACAGCGTCGACACCGCCACCGCGGCGGTCGACCAGATGACCCACCACGTGTTCGAGACCACGCAGGGCGACCGCCACGCCCTGGTGCGTACCCTGGCATCGGGCAAGGGACGCCGTATCCTGTTCACCCGAACCAAATTCCAGACGCAGAAACTCGCCAAGGATCTCACTAAGAACGGCATTCCGGCAGCGGAACTGCACGGAAACCTGAGCCAGAACCAGCGTGACCGCAATCTCGCGGCCTTCGAATCCGGCGACGTGAACGTCATGGTGGCCACTGACGTCGCGGCCCGAGGCATCGACGTCTCCGGCGTCGAACTCGTCGTGCAGGTGGAGCCGCCGGAGGACCCGAAATCCTTCCTGCACCGTTCCGGCCGTACCGCCCGCGCCGGCCATTCCGGCGACGTGGTGACCATCGTGCTGCCGAACCAGCGCCGCAGAACCCGTCGCATGCTGCACGAGGCCGGATTGAAAATCAAGCCGATCCAGGTGACCCCCACCTCTCCGGAGGTGCTGGAACTCGTCGGAGAGCCGGCGGAACCGGTATACGGATGGACGCTCGATCAGTCCCAGCCGGCAGGCAACCCGCGTCGCAGGAAGCACGGCAAGGGCGATTCCGGCGACGAGCACGAGAAACGCCAGCACCGTTCCAACGGGCGCAACAAGGACCGTGGCAAAGACAAGGGCGGCAAGCCGTTCAAGTCCGAACGCAACGGCCACGACGAGCGTGATCGCCATGCGGAACGCGGTGAGGACGAACAACGCTTCGAGCCGAAGAAGAACCGCGCCGAACGCCGTGCCGCCAAATTCCAAGGTCGCGACAACCGCGAGCTGGAGGCGCGTGAGCAACGCTGGGAACACCCCGAAATCCAAGAGGAGAAGCGCGAACGCCATGAGCGCAAGCGCAACGACAAGCGCCGCGAGAAGTACGCGCGTCTGCACGAACAGCAGCGCGACAAGGCCGAACGGTCACGCGAATCCGACAAGCGTTCCGATAAGCGCGGAACGGACGGCAAGCGCGGCCAATCCGCCGGAAAGTCGAAGCAGTTCTCCAAGCGTCAGGGCGCGCCGACCAAAAAGCAGCGCAAATCCGAAGCACGCGCCGAACGCCGTTACGAAGAGACTCGCGAACGTCATGCGGAACGTCGGGCCGAGCGTCACGAACGTGGTTACGACCAGCGTGGCGGACAAGGCGGCAAGCGCATCCATCGCAAGGAGATCCGCGTCATCCGCGATGAACGTTCCGAAGACGCCAAGCGCCACGACCGCCGCATGGAGGCCAAATACGGCAACCGTTCCGCCGACCGCAAGGGGCACGGCGAGCGCCACGACAAGCACGCGGGCCAGCCGTACCGCAAGCATGCGAAGATCCGCAAGGCGCCGTTCCGCATGCGTTGACGTGACGGGATGAGCCGATGCGCCGGCCCATGGCCGGCATGCAGAAGAGTCCGCATATTCCATCACCGAATATGCGGACTCTTCCGTGTCTTGCGGACGTTTCCGCCTGATGTCTCTAGAGGCCAATGCGGATATGCCGTTCCCATGGGCGCAAATTCTCATGGCATGTTTTCCGCTGATGCGTGGTTTCCGTCGGATTCCTTGCCCTGTTTGCGAAATCGGTTCCGAAGATGAACGTGTTCCGATGATTCGTGGACTGCAACTGGCGCATTCTTCGCATCGGAACGTGGCGATCGGAGATGAGCGGCATGCGCCAATGGCCAATGGACGTGAGCCTGGTCGATGGATGGATCTTTCGCGCGTTGCCGGACTTGAGACGCCGAACCATCCTGGGATAGCTCGGGGCTACACTGAACAACGGTTTGTCAGTACAACTTTCCTGATGGAGGGAACCAATGTCAGCTGAAGCGAATGTCGGTGTCGTCGGTCTTGCCGCGATGGGCGGAAGCCTTGCGCGCAACCTCGCGCACCATGGCAACAAGGTGGCCGTGTTCAACCGCACCTACGCCCGCACCGAAAAGCTCATGAACGAACATGGCACGGAAGGTGAGTTCTATCCGGCGAAGACCCTCAAGGAATTCGTCGACAGCCTCTCCAAGCCGCGCACCGCCATCATCATGGTCAAGGCCGGCGCGCCGACCGACGCCATGATCCACGCGCTCGCCGACCTGATGGAACCGGGCGACATCATCGTCGATGCCGGCAACTCCTACTTCCCGGACACCATCCGTCGTGAGAAGGAAATCAGCGCACGCGGACTGCACTTCGTCGGCTGTGGCGTTTCCGGCGGCGAGGAAGGCGCGCTGCTTGGCCCGTCCATGATGCCGGGCGGCTCCGAGGAATCCTGGAAGACCCTGAAGCCTATTTTCGAATCCATCGCTGCCAAGGCCGAAGGCGAGCCGTGCGTCACCCACATCGGTCTCAACGGCGCCGGCCACTTCGTCAAGATGGTGCACAACGGCATCGAATACTCCGACATGCAGCTCATCGCCGAAAGCTACGACCTCATGCGTCGCGGCTTGGGCATGACCCCGGCCGAAATCGGCGACGTGTTCGGTGAATGGAACAAGACGGAGCTTGACTCCTACCTCATCGAGATCACCGCCGAAGTGCTGCACCAGGTCGACAAGAAGACCGGCAAGCCGCTCGTCGACCTCATCGTCGACCACGCCGGCATGAAGGGCACCGGCACCTGGACCGTGCAGACCGCGCTGTCCCTGGCCGTGCCGGTCACCGGCATCGCCGAAGCCGTGTTCGCCCGCGGACTGTCCTCCGAGGCCGAACTGCGTGAGGAAGCCCAGAAGCAGGGCTTCTCCGGCCCCGACGGCAAGCTCGACCTGAACGACGAGGAGAAGAAGGCCTTCATCGAAGACATCCGTCAGGCCCTGTACGCCTCCAAGATCGTCGCATACGCCCAGGGATTCAACGAAATCACCACTGCAGCCAAGGAATATGGATGGGACATCGACCTCGCGGCCGTGGCACGCATCTGGCGTGGCGGCTGCATCATCCGCGCGAAGTTCCTCAACCGTATCTCTGAGGCGTTCGAATCCGGCGAGGCCAACGTGTCCCTGCTGTTCGCCCCGTACTTCAAGAACGCCATCGAAGCCGCCGAGAAGTCCTGGCGCAACGTGGTGGCCGAAGCCGCCCGCAACGGTTTGCCGACCCCGGCGTTCGCCTCGTCGCTGTCGTACTTCGACGGTCTGCGTTCCAAGCGTCTGCCCGCCGCCCTGATTCAGGGCCAGCGTGACTTCTTCGGCGCCCACACCTACCAGCGCGTGGATCAGCCGGGTGCGTTCCACACGCTGTGGGCCGAGCCGGGTCGCGAGGAGATCGAAGCCTGAGACCTCCTGCGGAACTGGTTGCGACCAGTGATCCGAAGCGAATAGCAAAAAGGCGTCTCCGCAATATAGATTTGCGGAGACGCCTTTTGCTATTTACAAGGTCACAGCTTGGAGGCGGCGCCTTCATCGATGAGCCAGAGCAGTTCCTCGCCATCGGCGTAGGAGCTTGGCGCGTGCGGATTGTCGCGTTGCGCGAAGGCGGCTTTGACCGCGTCGGCTTTGCGGGCCTCGGAGGTGAATACCCACGTATGCTTCGACCGGGCGATCATCGGCACGGTCAGCGTCAGACGCAGCGGCGGCGGCTTCGGCGAATCACGCACGCCGGCCACCAGTACATGCGGATCATCGATTTCCGATTCGCCGTGGTCCGGGAACAAGGACGCGAAATGCGCATCCGGCCCCACGCCGAACATCGCGATATCCAGTGCTGGTTCATCGCCCAATTGCTCGGTAAGCTCGCGTTGGTACTCCGCGGCGGCTTCCGCCAGTACGGTGTCGGTCTGCTCGGGGGAAGCCGCCGCGATCTCCTCGGTGCCGCGCGTATCGGCCGGCATCGTGTGGATGTTCGCCGATGGCATACGACCTTCCTCCACCAGTGCGCCATACCATGCTTCACGGGCCTGCTTCGCATTGCGGTCGTCATCATCGGAGGCCACGAAACGTTCGTCGCCCCACCATACGTGCACGCGGCTCCAATCCACGGCATCGTTCAGCGGACTGGCGTTCATCGCGGCGAACACGCGGTTGCCGTCGGTGCCGCCGGTCACGGCGATGTCCACACGTCCGCGATTCGGCTCCGACAGCAGGTCGATGATGGTCAGCAACGTGCGCGCGGCCACGGCCTCGGCCAGCACCTGCGGATTCGGATAGACAACGGTTTTGCGTTCTGTCACTTCTGCTCCTTGGACAATGATCGGTGGATGCCCCCATACGGGCTCTTCCGAGTTTCGCTTCTTGCGAATCGCCTCAAAAAATCATCGACACCTATCGATACCCACCGCCAGTGGATTGGTTTCCCCTCCCAATCCACCGACGGTAGGGTGGACGTGTATCACGTCGCCTGATGATCGGCGCGGTTTCAGTGCTTCGGATTGATCAGATCCCAGCCGCGCGTTACCACTTCGGCATAGATCTCATCGGGGTAGAGACGCCCCAGCTCCTCGCTCAGGCACTCCTCGATGGTGCGTGCCGGCACGCTCATCGTCTGCGGGGACTGGCCGGGAACGCTCAACATGGCGATTCCATCATCGGTGGACGGACGTTCCAAGCTCAGCGTGCCGTCGGAGCGCGTCAGATACACACCCGTCACGGCGGTCGCCGTCGGGTCGTCCTCCACGACAACCGGAACGTTCAGCCGCAAACGCAGCCAAGCGGCCAGCAACGTGGTCGGCAGGAAATCGGCGGGGCCCGTCACCCGAACACCACTCACCGGCAGGTGCGGCGGCTGGTCGAGCATGGAGGCGATCATCGCGCGCCATACGGTCAGACGGGTCCACGACATATCCACGTTTTCCGACGACCAGTTGCGGCGCAGATCATCCATCGTGCGCGCGGGATTTGATGAATTCATCGCGTCCGTGATGCGGCTGCGCGCCATGGAACCCAGCAGATCGGAGGAAAGGTTCGCCGGCGCCTCGTTCGGCCACCAGGCGACCACCGGCGCATCCGGCACCAACAGCGGAATCACCAAGGTGTCCGGATGGTGCACAAGACCGCCCAGCGGGCGCAGCACGATGATCTCGCCGGCGCCAGCGTCCGAGCCGAAACGCACTTCGGCGTCAAGGAAGGTGTGGTGTTCTCCGCCTTCGACATCCGGTTCCACTTTGCGCGAGCTTGGCGCGATCGCGATCACACGGCAGGGGTGTTCGCGGCTGGCGCTGTTCGCCACCTCAAGATCATGCTCCAGCTCGGAGTCGTTTGTGGAAATCAGCAGGGTGAGCACACGGCCCAACGCTGCCTCGCCACGTTCCTCATGCAATTCATCGATTTTCGCCGAGATCTCGCGGGTCTCGGTGTTCTTCAAGGTAATGATCACGGCATCCTCCAACGATGTCCATCGCGGGCAAGCATCTCCACTGCCTCCTGCGGTCCCCAGGTTCCGGAACGATACGGCTGCGGCTGGCCCAGCGTGGACCAGAATTCCTCGATCGGATCGAGGATCTGCCAGCTCAGCTCCACCTCGCGCGTGGTCGGGAACAGCGGCGGATCGCCCAGCAGCACATCCAGGATCAGACGCTCATAGGCTTCAGGGGAGGATTCGGTGAACGAACGTCCATAGCTGAAGTCCATGGACACGTCACGCACCTCCATCGAAGTGCCGCCCGGCACCTTCGCGCCGAAACGCATGGTCACGCCCTCGTCCGGCTGCACGCGAATCACGATCGCGTTCTTGCCGAGCTCCTTGGTGGCGGTCGATTCGAACGGCAGGTGCGGCGCGCGCTTGAAGATCACGGCGATCTCCGTCACACGCTTGCCCAGACGCTTGCCGGTGCGCAGATAGAACGGCACGCCGGCCCAGCGGCGGGTGTCGACGTCCAGACGGATCGCGGCATACGTTTCGGTGGTCGATGCCGGATCGATGCCCTTCTCGTCCAGATAGCCGGCCACCTCATGCGAGCCCTGCCAGCCTGCGGCGTATTGGCCGCGGGCCGTATGCGCGGCCAGATCCTTCGGCACGCGCACCGCGGACAGCACCTTCGTCTTCTCTGCCGTCAGATCGGCGGCGGAGAACGACACCGGTTCCTCCATGGCGGTGAGGGCCATCAGCTGCAGCAGGTGGTTCTGGATGACGTCGCGTGCCGCGCCGATGCCGTCATAGTAGCCGGCTCGACCGGCCACGCCGATGTCCTCGGCCATGGTGATCTGCACGTGATCGACGTAGTTGTTGTTCCAGATCGGCTCGTACATCGCGTTCGCGAAACGCAATGCCAACAGGTTCTGCACGGTCTCCTTGCCGAGGTAGTGGTCGATGCGGAACACGCTCGACGGGTCGAACACCTCGGAGACGACGCGGTCGAGCTCCTTGGCGCTGGCGAGATCGTGGCCGAACGGCTTCTCGATGATCACACGGCGCCAGGCACCCTCGGAGGACTTCGCCAGACCACAGTCGGCGAGCTGGCGGGAAACCTGCGGGAACGCGCGCGGCGGCACCGACATATAGAACGCGTGGTTGCCACGCGTGCCGCGGTCGCGGTCGAGTTCCGCCACCGTGTCGGAAAGACGTTCGAACGCCTTCGGGTCGTCGAACGTGCCCTGGACGAAACGGATGCCGGCAGCCAGCTGGTTCCAAGTGGATTCCTTGAACGGGGTGCGGCAGCGGGCCTTCACATGTTCCTTGACGAAATCCCTGAAATGGTCCTCGGTCCAATCACGGCGGGCGAAGCCGGTCAATCCGAAGCTCGGTGGCAGCAGACCTCGGTTCGCCAGATCGTAGATGGCGGGAAGCAGCTTTTTGCGGGAAAGATCTCCGGTCACGCCGAAAATCACGATACTGCACGGGCCGGCGATGCGGGGAAGCCGCAGGTCGCGCGGGTCGCGCAACGGATTCGACCACTCTCCGGACGTGCCAAGTAAGGATGAAACGGTTTCAGTCATGTGCTTCATAGTAACTCGATGGCCGCGATTCCCGTTGTGTCCATCCGCATATCGCAAACCGTCTTTTCGTGGGTTTTCACAAAAAGACGGCATTTCATTCCCGTATGTGAGCAACATCACAGACGATGTCCCCGACTGCGGCGGTCGTGGATCGAGACCCGGGAATCCCGCGATCCGTTTGCGAATTAAGGTAGGCGGCATGACGTTTACATGGGATGCCAAACAGTACCTGAAATTCTCCGACCAGCGCACCCGCCCCAGCCGCGACCTATGCGAAAGGCTGCCCGCCGACGACGGTACGATCCGCAAGGCCCTCGACATCGGTTGCGGCCCGGGCAACAGCACCGCGTTGTTGCGAGAGCGCTATCCCCATGCGCGAATCATCGGCATCGATTCCTCCGAAACGATGGTCGAGTCCGCGCGGGTCCAGCATCCCGACATCGAATTCGCGGTCCAGGACGCGACCGCGTTGGAGAAGCTGGACGACGATTTCGATATCGTGTTCACCAACGCGTGCCTGCAGTGGGTGCCGGACCACCGCACGGTGATTCCCGAAATGCTGCGTCGCGTCAGGGACGGTGGCATCGCCGCATGCCAATTCCCGGAAACCATCAGCCAGCGCACGCACACCATTATGCGTGAATTGGCCGTGGAACCGCCGTTCGACCAATACATCGGCAGCGGCGGTGCGCGACCTTATTGCCATCTGGGTGGTGACCGCTTCGATGTCAGGGCCTATTACGACCTCATCGCGCCGATGGCAAAACAGGTGAGCGTCTGGGAGACCACGTACTGGCATGCGCTCGCCGGTTACGAGGGCGTCGTCGAATGGTACCGCGGCACGGGCATGCGACCGTATTTATCCCAGCTTCCGACGGACGATTTGCGTGAACAGTACGAGCGCACGTTCGTGAATCGTTTGCGTGCCGTTTATCCGGAACAGCGCGATGGCACCGTATTGTTGCCGATGCGGCGCTTCTTCTTCGTCGCGCAGATGTGACTGCCGCGGACGGACGCCTAGCGTCGCGGATTCCCGCCGTTCATGAATGATGCGATTCGCCGGGCGGCGGCGCGGGGAAGAAGCCGTTCCGCGAACGCGCCCGCTTTGGTGAGCGCACCGTGGTAGGCGAGTGTGTCGCCGCGCATCATCCTGCGGTACGCGTACGCCGCGAGCTGGCGTGCCGTCGCCGGTCTGGTCATGGTGAAGAAGTTTCTGCCGTGCATCCGCGCGGCCTTGGCGAAGCCGGTGGCGGTCGGCCCTGGGCATACGCAAGTGATTGTCACGCCCGTGCCGCGCAACTCGTGGGCCACGGCCTCCGAAAGCGAGCGCACGAACGCCTTCGACGCGAAGTACGTGGCCATATACGGTCCGGCCATCATCGAGGCGACCGAGGAGATGTTGAGGATTCTGCCATGTCCCGCGTCGCGCATGTCGCGGCCATACCGGTAGGTGAGTTCGGCGAGCGTCTCCATGTTGAGTCGCATCATCCGCCGCTGCCTGTCCCAATCGGCGTCAAGGTAGCCGGTCCAGTCGGCGAAGCCCGCGTTGTTGACGAGGTATTCGATATGGATCGCCTGCGAATCCGTGAAGTCATGAAGCTTCCGTGGCGCGTCCGGCTCGCTCAGATCGATGGCGAACGTCTCCACATGCACGCCGAAACGCCGTTCGAGGCGACGTCTCACCTCGTCGAGCCGGTTCCGGTCGCGTGCGGCGATCACCAGATCGTGTCCGTTCGCGGCGAACAATGCCGCCAGTTCGCGTCCGATGCCGTTGGATGCTCCGGTGACCAATGCGTATCCCATGGCAGCTCCTTCGTCGTGGTCCCACCCATGTCGTCGATGAGCATCGGCGATGATGGTCTCGCCGATGCGCCTGCCATCCCACTATAGATGCCGGCTTTAGATGCCGGGTGGGGGTCCGTTTGGATTCCGGCGGGGGCGAGGCTCTCGGGAGACGCGAGGACGACGACGTCGATGGCCGGATTGCCGGCGCGGCGTTTGCGGTCGGGATGATGGACGTTGGATCCGCATGGACGATTCGACTTGCAGCTTGTTATAAGCAAAGCCGATATGCGATGGGGTGTTTGCCCCGCCGCCGCGCCACTACCATGGGATGAACACATGGATGGATGGGGCACGAACGCGCACACGGGAAAGGAGCCGAACCGGATGACGCACCACAACGGGGGAGCGAGGGCGCGCGCATTGAAGGCGGCGCTGCCCAAGGTGCTGCCGATCTGCATCAGCTTCTTCTTCCTCGCCATGTCGTACGGCGTGCTGATGGGCACGCGTGGCTTCTCCTTCCTGTGGCCGTTGTGCATGAGCGCGCTTATCTACACCGGTTCCATGGAGTTCGTCACCGTGAACCTGCTGGTTTCCGCGTTCAATCCCTTCGCCACGTTCCTGCTGGCCGTGATGATGGGCACCCGCCATCTGTTCTACGGGCTGTCCATGCTCGGACGGTTCAAGAACATGGGATTGAAGAAACCGTATCTGATCTACGCCATGTGCGACGAGACCTTCGCGGTCAACAGCAGCGCGCGCATTCCCGAAAACGTCGACCGGGGATGGTTCTACTTCTTCGTCTCCCTGCTCAACCAGGTCTCATGGGTGGCGGGAGCGACCTTCGGCGGCGTCATCGGCGGCAGGATCACCTTCGACACCGACGGTCTCGATTTCGTCATGACGGCGCTGTTCGTCGTCATCTTCGTGGACCAATGGCTCACCACCACGCGCAAAAGCCACATGGCCGCATTGACCGGCATCGTGGTGCCGGCGATCTGCCTTTCGTTGTTCGGCGCGGACGATTTCATGATTCCCTCGCTGATCGCCATGCTGGCGATGTTCCTGTTGCTCCGTCCGTATCTCGACGATCTGAAGGAGCCGGAGATAGATGTTGCCGATTCACGGCAGACAACAACGAAGGGAGCGGATGACGGTGCCGATGGCCGCCATCCGCGGAAGGAGCGCGAAGCATGATGACCATGACCGTCTGGCAGGGCGTCGTCACCATCCTCATGGCGGTGCTGGGCACCGTCATCACACGGTTCCTGCCATTCGTGCTGTTCCCCGAATCCAAACAGCCACCGCGAATCGTCGACTACCTGGGAAAGGTCCTGCCATACGCCATGACGGGACTGCTCGTCGTCTATTCGCTGAAAAACGTGCGGCCGCTTTCCGGAAGCCATGGCGTGCCCGAGGCGCTCGCCATCGTCGTCATCGTCGCGTTGCACGTGTGGCGGCGCAACATGCTGCTGTCCATCGCCGGCGGCACCGCGGTCTACATGCTGCTCATCCAGACGGCGTTCGCCTGATCGATATGGCGGGTGCCGGTTCCCGGCCGAACGTCCTCCAAAGCACACTCCCGCTATGTCGGGCCCGTCCGTTCGGCCTGGGGCGAACACGCCGTATTGACTTCGAGCTGACTTCAAGCCATATTGTGGGAACGAAAATCAGCCACTCGCAGAATGGGGATTTCATGTCGACGTACCTGAATGACATCAACGGCCCGGCGGATCTCAAGCGGCTCGGCGAGGACGAGCTGCCCGCCCTCGCCGACGAGATTCGTCAGACGCTGATCAGACGAGTCACGGAAACCGGTGGGCACATCGGACCGAATCTGGGCGTGGTGGAAGCGACCATCGCCATGCACTACGTGTTCGACTCCCCGAAAGACAAATTCATCTGGGATGTCTCCCACCAGTCCTACACGCACAAGATCCTGACCGGCCGCAAGCGGGCGTTCCTCGACCCGGCCCATTACCACGACGTTTCCGGATACACGCATCCGGGTGAAAGCGAGCACGACCATTTCGTGGTCGGCCACACAGGCACCTCCATCTCCATGGCCGTGGGCATGGCCAAGGGACGTGATCTGCTCGGTCGTAGGGAGAACGTCGTCGCGTTCATCGGCGATGGCTCGATGAGCGAGGGCGAGGCGCTTGAGGGACTCGACAACGCGGGGGAGATGACCACCAACCTCATCGTCATCCTCAACGACAATGAGATGTCCATCGCGCCGAACCACGGCGGCATCTACAAGGGACTCGCCGAACTGCGCGCCACCAACGGCACTTCCGAACGCAACCTGTTCAAGGCGTTCGGCCTCGACTACCGGTACGTGGCGGACGGCAACGACGTGCAGGCCATGATCGCGGCGCTCAGAGAGGTCAAGGACATCGACCATCCGGTCGTCGTACACATCCATACCGACAAGGGCCATGGCCTCGACTGGGCGGAACATGACAAGGAATCCGGCCACTGGGTGCTTCCTGCCAAGGTGCTTGAGGCCCGCAAGGCGCAACCGGCCGGCGAAAGCTACGCGGAACTGTCCCGCAGGTATCTGATGGACAAGATGAGGCAGGACCGCGGCGTGGTGGTGATCTCCGCCGGAACCCCGGGCGTGGGCGGCTTCGGTCCGAAGGAACGCGCCAAAGCCGGCAGCCAGTTCGTCGACGTCGGCATCGCGGAACAGAACGCCGTGGCGGAAATCTCCGGAATCGCGAAGGCTGGCGGGAAGCCGGTGTTCGAGGTGACCGCCTCGTTCCTCCAGCGCGCCTATGACCAACTGCAGCAGGACCTGGGGCTGCAGGGCAGCGCGGCGACGATCATCGTGTCCGGCTACGGCGATGCGATTGGTCCGGGCGACAACACGCACGCCAACTATTTCCCCATCGCCATGACGAACACCATTCCGGGATTGACGGGCCTCGCCCCGGCGACCAAAGAGGAATACCTCGCCATGCTCGACTGGGCCATCGACCACGCGGGCCGTCCGGTGGTGATCGCCGAACCGGGCACGTTGACCACCGAAGCCGATCTGCGCGGCCTTCTGGGAGCGGCTCCGGCCGAGCCGGCTGCGGAACCGTTCACGCAGGACCAGCTCAACATGCGAACGATCGCCAGGGGATCCGACGTCGCGATTCTGGCGTTGGGCAACTTCCTGCCGTTGGGGCTCAAGGTGCGCGAGGCATTGGCGCGGAAGGGAATCGACGCGACGGTGATCGATCCGCGCGTGTATTCCGATCTCGACGTCGAGACCTTGGACGCGCTGCAGGCCGACCACCGCATCGTGGTGACCCTGGAAGACGGTTCTTTGGCAGGCGGATTCGGCCAACAGGTCGCGGCCTACTATGGTCCGCGCGACATGAAGGTGCTTTCGTATGGAGCGGCCAAGGAGCTCACCGACCTCGAGCCGACCGAGTCGCTGTACCGGCGGTACCGGCTCAAGTCCGAACTCATCGTCGAAGACGTGCTCAAGGCGCGATGATGGCCGCCGTGCGGATCGTCCCGCGGGACGATCCGCACGGCAGGATAGGGAAGGCCGCCCGCAGTGACCGGTTCCAGACGCCGAATTCGATAGGGATTCGGCGTCCGCGAAGACGGCTGCCGCGGACGGCCTTTGCGATGGGTCATGGATGGTTCCCGGCTGGTTCCTGTCCGCCGCCCGCCGGCCCGCCATCGTATGACGAAGCGGCGCGTACATCCATCCACGCCGCGGGCGGCGGAACCGGTTGTCAGTCGGTCAGCGCCTTCGGATATTCGGCCACCTGCGCGTCGATCTGGTCCTCGCTGCTGGACGCCACCCCTTGGATGAGGAACGGCTTCAGATATGTGGCATGCGTGTGGCGGAACGTGGTCTCGAACGGGGAAAGCAACTCCTCCATCGTGCGCACGTGACTGCCCTCGCGCGTATAGGATTCGGCGGGGGAGCCGGTCGACACTGCCAACATGAATTCCTTGCCCTCCAACGCATGGCCGCCGCCGTAAGCCCAGCCGGCCTGCAGCACGCTGTCCTCCCATTGCTTGAGCAAGGCGGGGGAGCTGTACCAGTAGAACGGGAACTGCAGGACGATGCGGTCATGCGCCTCGATAAGCTCCTGCTCATGTTTGGAATCGATGCGGAAATCGGGATATGCGGCATACTCATCCACGACGGTCACATTCGCGGTGCCCTCAGCGGCATTCATGAGCCTGCGATTCACTTGGGATCGATCCAGATGCGGATGGAACACCAATACCAACGTCTTCATGTCTCTCCTTTGTCGGATGCCTTGTCGGCGACGGTTACGCATATGCCATTGTAGGACCGGAGAACGCGCCTGACGCATGCCGGCTCATCGGGAACTCGGCGCTCCCATGCCGCCGTCGCGGTCGTTACAAGGTCGTCGCAAGGCCAGAGGTCATCGGGCAAGTCCCATGTCGTATTTCAGCGTCATCACACGGATCGCGGACTGCGTCACCTTCTGTGCGAACGAGGCGTCGGCCGCGGCCTTGGCGTTCAGGCCGTCGAGCACCGGCTGCACATAATCCGAGGAGCCGATGCACGCCAGGTCGCCGCCGGCCTCGACGAGCCTCACGCCCAGATCCGCCGGCTCGATGCCGCTCAGCGCCGCGGCGGACATCGAATCCGAGGTGATGACGCCTTGGAAGCCGATCGTGCCGCGCAGGTAGTCGGTGATCAGCGTGCTGGAGAACACCGCCGGATTGTTCGGGTCGATGGCCTGGTACGTGGCCAAAGCCATCATCACCATGGAGGGATTCGCACGCAACGCCTCGTTGAACGCGCCGATTTCCGCGCCATCCAATGTCGTGGTGGTGTCGAGCGTGCCTTCGGCGGTGAAATCGGTGTTGCCCGTCACCGATCCCAGACCCGGATAGTGCTTGATGGCGCTTCCCACGCCGGAATCCGCCATTCCTTCGATGAACGCCTTCGCATGTTCGGCGTTTCCCGCGGCGTCAAGACCGAAATCGCGGTTCAACGCGCCGACCGGATCGTTCGAGGCGCGATCCACGGTCACCGTGCCCACTACAGGGGCCAGATCGACGTTGATTCCGGCCGATTTCAACTGCGACCCCCAGACGGCGGCCGATTCACGCAACGTGTCGGTGGTCATCCTGCCTTGGTCGACGGCCGAGGGCATGCGGTCGAACCCCGACCCCTGCAGATGCTGCACTTGGCCGCCCTCCTGGTCGGTGGCCATCAGCAGCTGATCGTTCGCGGGCGCATAGGACTGCAGCGCCGCGGTGGCCGCCGCCACTCCCGCCGTGCCGGACGTCCAATTGCCGATGACGAGCACGGAGCCTACATGCTGGTCTGCGATCAGATGCTGCAACGTGGACGGGTCGGAACCCGCGTACAACGGCGCCATGACCAATTGCCCCACACGTTCCTGCATCGACATCGCCTCGACCGCCTTCACGGCCTTGTCGTGCGATGACGCATCCGTATTGGCGGCCGGCGTCTTTTCACGGTCGAGCGTTCCACTCATGGCGTTTGACCGTCGCACGGCCTCATGATGGGCCGACGCCGAAAAGCCCGGGGCGGAACAGGACGCCAGCATCGCCGGCAGTATGACCGCCATGAGCATCGCCATGATTCGGATTCGGACGGCGGAAACGGTGACTCTCCTCATGACGCCCATTATCGCATGGAGGCGCCAAGCTCCCCGGATTCACCGTTCCGGAAACGGTTTTCAATGAAGCCGTAAACGTTTGGCGTTCCACTGCATGCAGCTCCTAGCCTGCCGATAGGCTGTTGCCATGTCTTTTTTTGATATGTTTGGTCCCATGTTCGATCCCGAAGACGGTTCGGGACGTTCCGGAAAACGGCGCGATGGCGGATCGGGCGACGATCCGATCATCCTCGATGTCGAGACGGACGGAGATGACGCGCCGAAGGCCACCGCGGGCATGCCGCCAAGGAGATCCTCGGGTCCGCGCATCACCGGCAGACCGAATCGGCCCCGCCAATCGAGGGGGAATCGGATATTCCTCGGCATCGTGCTCGCGCTGGCCATTATCGTCGGCCTCTTCTTCGCGCTCGCGCGTTTCATCACGGATGTCATGTGGTACGCCCAGCTCGGCTTCCAAAGCGTGATCTGGACGCAGCTCGGCACGCGGATCGGCCTGTGGGTCGCGTATGCCATCGTCATGGCAGCGGTCAGCTTCCTCTCCGCGACGCTTGCCATCCGGGCTCGTCCGGACGGCGCCGACGGATCGACGATCCGGATCAACGGCGACACCATAGAGATCGGCAAAAGCGTCAGTTCCCGAAGCGCGCGCCGCATAGCGGTGGCCGTCTCGCTGATCGTCGGCCTGGTGTTCGGCGCACGGTTCAACACGAACTGGTCCGAGATCCTGCTGATGTTCAACGCGCAGAGCTTCGGTACCAAGGACCCGCAGTTCGGCATCGACAACGGTTTCTACGTGTTCGTGCTTCCCGGATTGAAGCTGGTCATGTCGGCCGTCTCGCTGCTGTTGCTGGCGGGAATCGTCTTCTCCGTCATCACCCACGTGATGATGGGCGGCATACGCGTCACCATGCCGGTGCATGGCCGCGGCCTGTTCCACATCACAAAGCGCGCGCGCCGACAGATCGGCATCTGGCTGATGCTCAACATGTTCGCCTGGGCCGCGAACCAGGTGCTTGGCGTGTTCTCGCACCTCACGCAGGAGGGAAGCCGCATCACCGGCGCCACCTACACCACGGTGAACGCCACCATTCCCGTCACGTTCGTCATGGCCGCCATCACGGCCATCCTCGGAGTGGTGCTTGGCCTGTGGATCATGAAATCGCATGCGTTGGAAGGCCAGGCGCCGATCGCGGTGAGGGCCTCCGAAGCGGTCAAGGCATGGAAGGTGCCGACGATCGCCATCGCCTCCGCCATCGTGGTGAGCCTGGTGCTCACCGTGGCATGGCCGATGCTGTTGCAGCGCTTCCGGGTGAACCCGAACGCGCAGGAGATGGAATCCACGTACATCCAGCGCAACATCGACGCGACCCGTGCGGCCTACGGGCTCAACAAGGTGAAGACCGAGCAGTACAAGGCCACCACGCAGGGAGAGGAAGGCGCCCTGGCCGATTCTGCGGAATCCACCGCGCAGATCCGTCTGCTTGATCCGCAGATCGTTTCGCCCACCTTCAAGCAGTTGCAGCAGTCCAAGCAGTACTACACGTTCTCCGACACGCTTGCCGTCGACAAATACGAGGTGGACGGCACCAGCCAGGACACGGTCATCGCGGCGCGTGAGCTCGACCTCGATGGTCTGGACAACCGCAACTGGGTGAACGACCACACCGTCTATACGCACGGTTACGGCGTCGTGGCCGCCTACGGCAACAAAGTGACGGCCGACGGCCAGCCGCAGTTCTTCGAATCCGGCATTCCCACGCAGGGCAAGCTGACGGATTCGGAGAAATACGAACCCCGCATCTATTTCTCCCCGAACGCCACGGAATATTCGATCGTCGGCGCTCCGGAAGGCACGAAATCATGGGAATTCGATTATCCGACCGGATCCGAAGGGGCGACGAACACCTTCGACGGCGACGGCGGTCCGAAGATCGGCAACATCTTCGCCCGGCTGCTGTATGCGATCCGGTTCGGATCCGACCAGATCCTGTTCTCCAACCGTGTGAACTCCGAATCCCAGATCCTCTACGACCGTTCCCCGAAGGAGCGCGTGGCCAAGGTCGCGCCGTACCTGACGCTCGACGGCCGCGTGTACCCGGCCGTGGTGAACGGGCGCGTCAAGTGGATCGTGGACGGATACACCACGTCGGACGCGTATCCATACTCGCAGACGACCGATCTGGGCGAGGCGACCAGGGATTCCACCACGGAGACCTCCGACACCGTCAGCAGCCTGAGCTCGAAGAACGCCAACTACATCCGCAATTCCGTGAAGGCGACGGTCGATGCGTACGACGGTTCGGTGGACCTGTACGTGTGGGACGAATCCGATCCGGTGATCAAGGCGTGGGAGAAGATCTTCCCCGGCCAATACCACCAGCTTTCGGATATCTCCGGCGATCTGATGAGCCACATGCGCTATCCGGAAAGCCTGTTCAAGGTGCAACGCGAGCTGCTGGCGAAATACCACGTGACCAGCGCCAACCAGTTCTTCTCCGGAGAGGACTTCTGGCAGACGCCCGTCGATCCGACCGAATCCAAGCAGGCGCAGCAACGCGACATCCTGCAGCCGCCGTACTATCTGACCCTGCAGACCGGCGGCTCCAACGAACCGGTGTTCTCCCTGACATCGTCGTACATTCCGGCCGGCACCTCCACGAGGGAGATCCTGACGGGCTTCCTGTCCGTCGATTCCGACGCGGGATCGCGGAAGGGGAAGATAGGCTCGAATTACGGGACCATACGATTGCAGGAGCTGCCGAAGGATTCGAATGTGCCGGGTCCGGGGCAGGCGCAGAACAACTTCAACGCCTCCGCGGACGTGTCCAAGGAACTCAACCTGTTGGAATCCGGATCGACCAACGTGCAGCGGGGCAACCTGCTCACCTTGCCGCTCGGCGGCGGACTCGTCTATGTGCAGCCCGTCTACGTGAAGTCGTCCGGCTCCACCAGCTTCCCGCTGCTGAAGAAGGTGCTGGTGGCCTTCGGTGACCAGGTCGGCTTCGCCGATACCCTGGATGAGGCCTTGGACCAGGTGTTCGGAGGCGATTCGGGCGCATCCGCCGGCGATGCCGAGAACGTCGATGCCGCCGCCGGCGACGGAGGGGCGGACAAGTCCGAAGACGGCAAACAGCAGGACGATTCCTCGGGCGCGAAGGCGAACGCCGATTCGGGCGGCGCGTCCAACGAGGACCTGAAGAACGCGCTGAGCGACGCGGCCCAGGCCATGAAGGACTCCGACGCCGCCATGAAGAAGGGCGACTGGAGCTCGTACGGTGAGGCCCAGAAGCGTCTCCAGGAGGCGCTGAACAAGGCCGTCGAGCTCGAACAGTAGCCTTCGCGCGCCTTCGGCCCGGACGCGATCGGACCGTCGCGGGCCGCCGAAGCCATATGTGGCCGGTCCCATCAACGGGACCGGCCACATATGTATCTTCGCGCATCCGCGGAATGGATGCGGAATGGATTTTGTATGCTTGTGCGGTATGAGCGAATATTCCTATCGTCTTGCGGAGCAATCCGACATCCAGGCGATCACCGATATCTACAACGCGGCGGTCGTCCGCGGCGGCTCCTCCGCCGACACCACTCCACGCACCTACGAGCAACGCAGGGCATGGGTCGAATCGCACCACGATCCATACGCGGTGTTCGTCATCGAAGCGCCGACGGACGGCGGCGGCCGGCAGGTCGTGGGCTTCAGCGCGCTGTCGGTGTTCTACGACCGCGCCGGATACGATGGCGTCACCGACCTGGCCTATTACATCGACCCGGCCTGGCAGGGCAGGGGAGCGGGCACGTTCGCGGTGTCGAAGCTGCTCGAGGAATGCCGCAGGCGCGGCATGCGCAAGGCATGCGGCATCATCTTCGCCGACAACGCCGGTTCCATCGCGCTGATGCGGCGCTTCGGATTCTCCCGATTCGGACTCATGCCGTCCGCCGCCACCGACTCCACCGGCACCATGCGCGACATGAGCTACTGGTATCTCGACCTCTAAGTACAATTTTCGCGGTTATCAAGGGCAACACAGGCCGAACGCGCGTATCGCGCATGAACGAATGGGACGATTGCAATGGCATCTGATTTCTGGCTGATCGCAGGATTGGGAAACCCGGGCTCCAAATACGAGGGAACCCGGCACAACATGGGATTCATGGTCGCCGACGTGTTGGCGGAACGCTGGTCGGTCAACTTCTCCGACCACAAGGGACTCGCCATGCTGGGCAAGGGCGTGATGAACCTGTCCGGCCGCAACATCAAGTTCTTCCTCGCCAAGCCGCTGACCTACATGAACGAATCCGGCAACGCGGTGGCGTCGATCGGCGCCTACTACCACATCGAACCCGACCATATCGTGGTCATCCACGATGACATGGACCTCGATTTCGGACGCATCAAGGTCAAGACCGGAGGCTCCGCAGGTGGACACAACGGCATCAAATCGATCGACCGGTCGTTGGGGACGCCGAAATACTTCCGCGTCCGCATGGGCGTCGGGCACGCGCAGCGCGGTCCGCACGCGCACGACAACACCGTGAACTGGGTGCTTGGCGGTTTCGGTCCGGACCAGCGCAAGCGTCTTCCGGATTTCCTCGCCGATGGCGCCGACGCCGCGGAAACCATAGTCTTCGATGGGCTGGCCAAGGCCCAGGAGCGGTTCAATGGCCGCTGAATCCGTACGGTTCCCCACGGCGGGCTCGCTGTCCGGCATCCTCGACGTGCTGGAGACCGACGATGATTTCCGCGAACTGGTCGCCGGAGATGTCGAGGAGCCGGAAAGCGCCGTTGACCCCGCCATCACGGTAGGCGTGCCGGAAGGACTGCGCCCCGCGCTCGCCGCGGGCGTCGCCGGCGGCCGTCCCGTCGTGCTCGTCGTGGCTTCCGGACGCGAGGCCGAGGAAACCGTCGAGGCGATACGCTCCTGGTATTCCGGCGACCCCGATGAGGTGGCGCAGCTGGAGGCGTGGGAGACATTGCCCCATGAGCGGCTTTCGCCCCGCGCCGACACCGTGGCGAGCCGCATGGCGGTGTTCCGCAGATTGCGGCATCCGAAGACGGGCAGCGCGCTGTTCGGACCGATTCGCATCCTCGTCATGCCGGTGCGTTCGCTGATCCAGCCCGTGGTCGCGGGCCTGGGCGACATCGAGCCCTTGGTGTTCGCCAAGGGCGGGGAGCTTGCGTTGGACGAGGCGTCGCGACGGCTGGTGGAGAACGCGTACACGCGCGTCGACCTGGTCATGGACCGCGGCGAATTCGCGGTGCGCGGAGGCATCATCGACGTGTTTCCTCCGACGTTGCCCCACCCCGTCCGCATCGAGTTCTTCGGCGACGAGATCGACACCATCAAGGAATTCCATGCTTCCGACCAGCGCACCTACGGCGAGGATCTGGACATGGTGTGGGCCACGCCCTGCCGCGAGCTCCAGCTTACGGACGAGGTGAGGGCGCGCGCGAAGTCGTTGATCGGTTCGATCCCAAACGCCGAGGATATGCTCGAATCAATCGCCAACGCCATTCCCGTGGAAGGTATGGAATCGTTGCTGCCCGCCCTGATCGACGACATGGAGCCGGTGCGCGGCATGCTGCCGGAAGACGCGCTGATCATGCTGTCCGATCCGGAGAAACTGCGTCGCGCGGCCGACGACCTCGCCAAAACCGCCAATGAATTCCTCGCGGCGAGCTGGCATGTGGCCGCGTCCGGACATGGTGCCGGGGCACCCATCACGTTTGACCAGGCGAATTTCTACGATTTTGAGGAAACGGTTTCCGCCCTGACGCTTTCGCGGCATGATGTGTGGAAACTCACCAGTTTCGGTGTGGACGACAGTCAGGCCGGGCACATCCGCATCAATGCCACCAATCCCGGAGAATACCGCGGCGATGAGGAGAAGGCCGCCTCCGGCATCGAGGGATTGCTCGACACCGGCTATGCGGTGACCGTGACCGCGGGCGCGCAGGGGACGCTGAATCGTCTGAAACGCGCCATCAACGAGACAGGCATCGCCAATTTCGATTGCGTCCGCTCCCGCGCCATCGACGGATTCGTCGACAACGCCGCGAAAATCGCATTGCTCACCGAACGCGACCTGACCGGCCGCACATCCGCCGTGGGCCAGGCGAAAACGCCGAAGCGTCGTCGCAAGGCCATCGACCTGATGGAGCTGAAGGCCGGCGATTACGTCGTGCATGAGCAGCATGGCATCGGGCGGTTCGTCGAAATGCGGCAGCGCACCACAGGCGTCGGCGACCGCCGTGCCACGCGTGAGTATCTGGTCATCGAATACGCGCCCAGCAAGCGTGGGGCGCCTGCCGACAAGCTGTTCGTTCCCACCGACCAGCTCGACCAGATCAGCAAGTACATAGGCGCCGAGGCTCCGAAGCTCAACAAGCTGGGCGGTTCCGATTGGGCTGCGACCAAGGCAAAGGCGCGCAAGCACGTCCATGAGATCGCCGACGATCTAGTCAAATTGTATTCGGCGCGGCAGCGGACCCCGGGCTACGCGTTCAGCAAGGACACGCCATGGCAGAAGGAGTTGGAGGACGCCTTCCCGTATCAGGAGACCGCCGACCAGCTGACCACCATCGACGAGGTCAAGGCCGACATGGAGAAGCCGGTCCCCATGGACCGCCTGATTTGCGGCGACGTGGGATTCGGCAAGACCGAAATCGCGGTGCGCGCCGCGTTCAAGGCCGTCCAGGACTCCAAGCAGGTCGCCGTGCTGGTGCCGACCACGCTGCTGGTCCAGCAGCATTTCGAGACCTTCACCGAGCGTTTCGAGGGATTCCCGGTGAACGTGGCGGCCATGAGCCGCTTCCAGACCACCAAGGAGATCAACGAGACGATCAAGGGTTTGGAGGATGGCACGGTCGACGTGGTCATCGGCACGCACAAGCTGCTCAGCCCCAAGGTCAGGTTCAAGGACCTGGGACTGGTCATCATCGACGAGGAGCAGCGCTTCGGCGTCGAACACAAGGAAACGCTGAAGGCGTTGCGCACCAACGTGGACGTGTTGAGCCTGTCGGCAACGCCTATCCCACGTACGTTGGAGATGGCGGTCACCGGCATCCGCGAGATGTCCACGTTGGCCACGCCGCCCGAGGACCGTCTTCCGGTGCTCACCTACGTCGGCGCCTACGAGGACGCGCAGGTGACCGCCGCGATCAGACGCGAGCTGTTGCGCGGCGGCCAGGTGTTCTACGTGCATAACCGCGTCGAGGACATCGCCTCCGTCGCGGCGAAGATCCACGAGCTGGTGCCGGAGTCGCATGTCGGCATCGCGCACGGCAAGATGGGCGAGAAGCAGCTTGACGGCGTGATCCGCGATTTCTGGCATCGCGACATCGACGTGCTGGTGTGCACCACGATCATCGAGACCGGCTTGGATATCTCCAACGCGAACACGCTGATCGTCGACCATGCCGACCGTTTCGGCCTCAGCCAGCTGCACCAGCTGCGCGGCCGCGTCGGACGAGGTCGCGAGCGTGCCTACGCGTACTTCCTCTACGACCCGACCAAACCGATGACGCAGCAGTCGCATGACCGTCTGGCCACCATCGCGCAGAACACGGCGTTGGGATCCGGCTTCGATGTGGCCATGAAGGACCTTGAGCTTCGCGGCACCGGCAACCTGCTGGGCGACGAGCAGAGCGGCCATATCGAAGGCGTCGGATTCGACCTGTACGTGCGTATGGTCTCCGAGGCCGTCGAACGGTACAAGGAGCCGGAGCGCGCGGAATCCGTGGCGGTGACCATCGATCTGCCGATCCAGGCGTCCATTCCCGTCGATTACATCGATTCCGACAAGCTGCGTCTGGAGGCATACCGCAAGCTGGCCGCCGCGGCTTCGGAATCGGATCTCGACGAGCTGCGCGACGAGCTTACGGACCGTTACGGCAAGCCCCCCGTCGATTTCGACGCGCTGTTCGACATCGCACGGCTGCGCTTCAAGGCGAGAAAACTCGGCATCACCGAAATCGTCTCGCAGGGACGCAACGTGCGCGTGGCGAAATTCGAGCCGCGTGAATCCGTGCAGATGCGCATGGCCCGCATCTACCGGGGCGTCCAATACCGGCCCGTCACCAAGACCTATCTGGTCCCGGCCCCGTTCGCCGGTTCGTTGGGCTCCGGTCCGATGCGCTCCGAGGAGATCATCGCATGGGTGGGCCAACTGCTCGATGACTTGGATTGGAAGCCCTCGCCGCGCGCGTGAACGGAGGCCGACACGGTTTATGTGAACGCTCACATAAACCGTGTCGGAATTTGCCATACGTCCACAAAACGCACTATTCTTGGCATTGTCATCACAACCTAATGTTTATAAGGAGTAGTTGTGGCAGTAATTGAAAGCGTTTACGCGCGTCAGATTCTCGATTCCCGCGGCAACCCGACCGTTGAGGTCGTTCTCGACACCGAAGACGGTGCTCAGGGCCTGGGCCTCGTCCCGTCCGGTGCTTCCACTGGTGAAGCCGAGGCTTGGGAACGCCGCGATGGCGACAAGTCCGTGTACCAGGGCAAGGGTGTTCTCAACGCCGTCAAGGCCGTGAACGAAGAGATCGCTCCGAAGGTCATCGGCATGGACGCTTCCGACCAGCGTGCCCTCGACGAGACCATGATCGAGCTCGACGGCACCCCGAACAAGGGCCGTCTCGGCGCCAACGCCATCCTCGGCGTCTCCCTGGCTGCCCTGTACGCCTCCGCCGAGTCCGCCGGCCAGCCGCTGTACCGCTACATCGGCGGCACCAACGGCCACATCCTCCCGGTTCCGAACATGAACATCATGAACGGTGGCGCCCACGCTGACTTCGCCACCGACATCCAGGAGTACATGATCTCCCCGTACGGCTTCAAGACCTACAGCGAGGCCCTGCGCGCCGGCGTCGAGGTCTACCACACCCTGAAGAACGTCCTGAAGAAGGAAGGCCTGGCCACCGGCCTCGGCGACGAGGGCGGCTTCGCTCCGAAGATGAAGTCCAACAAGGACTCCCTGAACTACATCATGGACGCCATCTCCGCCGCAGGCTACGAGCCGGGCAAGCAGATCGGCATCTCCCTGGATGTGGCCTCCTCCGAGTTCTACAACAAGGAGACCGGCAAGTACCACTTCGAGGGTGACGACCGCGAGGCCGGCTACATGCTCGACTTCTACGAGAACCTGATCAACGAGTACCCGATCGTCTCCATCGAGGACCCGTTCCAGGAAGAAGGCTGGCAGGACTGGGCCGACATCACCGCCAAGCTCGGTGATCGTCTGCAGTTCGTCGGCGACGATCTGCTGGTCACCAACCCGGCTCGTCTGCAGAAGGCCATCGACATGGGCGCCGCCAACTCCCTGCTGGTCAAGCTGAACCAGATCGGCACCGTCACCGAAACCCTGGACGCCATCGAACTGGCCACCGCCAACGGCTACACCTCCATGGTCTCCCACCGTTCCGGCGAGACCCCGGACACCACCATCTCCGACCTGGCCGTCGCCAAGAACACCCGCCAGATCAAGACCGGTGCCCCGGCCCGTGGCGAGCGTATCGCCAAGTACAACCGCCTGCTCGAGATCGAGGAGGAGCTCGGCTCCACCGCTCAGTACGCCGGCTACAGCGCTTTCAAGGCCTGCAAGAAGTACATCGCCAAGTGAGCGTTCGCGCATGAAGCGCGTGCGTGAGTAGGAATGCCCGTCGTGTTCTCGTCGAACGCGACGGGTATTTTCATTGCTATGAGTTCCAAGACGCGTAGGAAAACACCAAGAAGCCGCAATGCCGGACCGGTTACGTTCTTCGTGTCGCTGTTCATCGTCATCCTCGGCACCATCCAACTGGTTTCCACATTCCACACATATGCGTTGAATCTCGCGGAGCTGAACGGATTGAAGAAGCAGGAATCGGCGTTGATCGCGCAAAAGCAGGAGCTGGAGAACGACATCGACCGATGGGATGACAAGGCCTATATCACCGCGCAGGCCAGAGACCGGCTCGGATTCGTGTTTCCGGGCGAACAGGCCATTCGCGTCGAACACCCTGAGGCGGTGACCGGAAAGACGGTGAAGAAGCAGGACTCATCCGAAGACCGCTCGCAGAAAACCGTCCTGCCGTGGTACAAGGAAATGGCCTATTCCTTCAAGCAGGCCGACCAGACCGGCAACGACAAGACGAAGTCATCGACCGACACGTCACAGAACGAATCCCAGGAAACCGAATCCCAGAACGCCAGCCAACAGCAGTCAGGAGAACAATAAGTGGCACAGGATACGACGATCGACGAACAAGCCAGGGAACTGGCGCGCGGAATCCTCGCGCGACCCGCCACGGAAGAGGACATCGCCATCGTGGAGCATCAGCTTGGACGGTATCCACGCGGCATGGTGGCCGTCGGCGCGCGCTGCGTCTGCGGACGACCGCTCGCAGTGGTCACCAGGCCGCTGTTGCCGGGTGGCGTGCCCTTCCCGACCACCTGCTATCTGACCGGCCCCGAAGCGGTGAAGGCGATTTCGCACATCGAAGCCGAGGGCAAGATGAAGGAATACAATGATCTGCTCGGAGAGGATGCCGATGTGCGCGCGGGCTACGAACGCGCCCACAAGCTGTATTTGGCGTTCCGTCACGAGATCGCCGTCGCGATGGGCGACAGCGAGGAGCATATCCTCGGCACCAGCGCCGGTGGCATGCCCGTGCGCGTCAAGTGTCTGCACGCGCTGCTCGCCCAGACCTTGGTGATGGGTGAGGGGGCCAATCCGATCGGAGACCTGGCGCTGCGGGCGATCACACACGAATTCGACCCGAACGTGTGCCGTTGCACGGTCGAAAACAACGACTGAATACCGGAAGCAGAAAACGAAGAAGGCATGATGAAGTCTGTGATGGTGGCCGGTGTCGATTGCGGCACGAATTCCATTCGTCTGAAGATCTCCCGCGTCGACGAACAGGGAGGGGTCGAGGACGTCGTCCCGCGCATTCTGCGGGTGATCCGTCTGGGGCAGGACGTCGATAAGACGCACCGTTTCGCCGACGAAGCGCTGGACCGCGCCTATGCGGCCGCACGGGAGTTCGCGGACGTGCTCGCCAAGTATCCTGTAGATGGCATTCGTTTCGTCGCGACCTCGGCCACGCGCGATGCGTTGAACCGTGAGGAATTCGAAGACGGCATCGAAAGAATCCTTGGTGTGCGACCGGAGGTCATCCCCGGCACCGAAGAGGCCGATCTCAGTTTCCTGGGCGCCACCAGCATCGTGCGTCGTGATGTGCAGGCGCCTTACTTGGTGGTCGATCTGGGCGGCGGCTCCACCGAACTGGTATTGGGTGGCGACGGTGTGTCCCACCCGAGCACGCAGGTGCAGGCCGCGTATTCGATGAACATCGGATCGGTGCGCATGACCGAACGCCATCTCAGGAACGATCCGCCGACGCAGACGCAGATCGAGGAGGCCATCGCCGACATCGACGAGCATATCGACAAGGCGTTCACGACAGTGCCCGCAGGCAAGGCGCGCACCATCATCGGCGTTTCCGGCACGGTGACCACCATGACCGCATTGGCCATGGGCTTGGCCGAATACGATCATTCCGTGGTGGACGGCGCGCGATGCACACTGCAGGATGCCTACGCGGTCGACGACAAGTTCCTGCACATGCCGCGTGAGGAACGTCTGACATACAAGACCATCCATCCCGGCCGTATCGACGTGGTCGGCGGCGGCGCCCTGGTATGGAACCGTGTGCTGGCGAAGGTGTCGGCGGCGGCCTTGGCGGATCACGGCCAGGCCATCGATTCGTTCATGGCCAGCGAACACGGCCTGCTTGACGGCATCGTGCTGGATTACGGCAAAAGATTGCTTGCCGCGCGCTGACGTGGCATAATGGCTAACGCCGGTTTCCGGCGCAAGGCCTCCATGGCGAAATTGGTATACGCAGTCGACTTAAAATCGACCTCTTCGGATTGCGGGTTCGAGTCCCGCTGGAGGCACTTTTCGGATAGCATTGGCGAAACAAAAGACGGTTACACTGTCGGACATTGACGTTGTAACCCCTTACGTGGAACGGATATGACATGAATCCGAAGGATATCGAGCCCGTAACCGATAAGTCCGATGGCGCGGTTCCCCTGATGCTCTCCCAGACCATCATCGTCGCCGGCGTGCTGTCCATTGGCGAATTGGTATGCTCGCCATTGTACTTCACCTTGCTGCGGGGTTCTTTGGCATTGATTCCTTGGGCTCTGGAAGCCGTATTCATGGCCGTGGCGTTCGCCTTCGTGGTGGGATTCGCATTGCTGTGGTGCGCGGAATCGTTCACTTTCAGATTGCGCGAGCGGTTCCGCCAGTTCGGATATGCGGCCGTGGGCCTTGTCGGATACGGCGCGTGGAGCCTGCTGGTGTTCACCGCCACCATCAATTCCATACTCGCCAAAGTGGGGGAGGACGTGCTCACCAACGGGCAGGTCGGCGCGGTCGCGCTCAACGGAGCCGCATTGGGATTCGTGTCGTTCCTGCTTGCGAAGATGCTGGATGCCAGGCTCGGCAGGCGCAAGGTGTGCGCGATTGCGGCATTGGTCGCGGAGATTCTTGTGGCGATTGTCGGCCTGCTGATTATGATTCGTATGTTCTCTGTGTTGTACTGACGGTGTCCGAGACGTTGCGGCACCCTCTGGATTTTGCAAGGTGGGCGATCGTATGTTCAGCGTGCTCGACATGTTCACAATCGGCGTGGGACCGAGTTCCTCGCATACCGTCGGACCGATGGTGGCCGCTCGCAGATTCGTCGTTTCGCTGCGGAAGACCGGCAGCCTCGACAGGGTCGCCCGCGTGCGCGCGGTTCTGTACGGCTCTCTGGCGTTGACCGGACTCGGGCATGGTTCCGACAGGGCCGTGATGGCGGGACTTGAAGGCGACACCCCGCAGGACGTGGACACGGAACACATGAACGGCATCCGCGCCGCGTGCGAGCGTTCGGGCGGTCTGGCCCTCGCCGGAACGCATCGCATCGGGTTCGATTACGCGCGTGACATGGTGATGGACGGATGGCATCGCATGGCCGCGCATCCCAACGGCATGCGTTTTCAGGCGTTCGACCATCAGAACAATCTGGTGGACGAGCAGGTCTGGTATTCCATCGGCGGCGGCTTTGTCCGGCAGGGCACCGCCGAGGATGCGATGATCGGCATCCATGAGCGTCCCCCACGGGGAACGACGCTTGCCGATCAGCATGAGGATGTCTCCGAGAACACCGACGAAGTGCCTTATCCGTTCGCGACATGCGATGAATTGATCGCATTGTGCGAGGAGCATCATATGAGCATCTCCGAAATCGTCTGGGCCAATGAGACGTCCATGCGCCCCTCGGCGCAGGTCCGCGCCGAACTGGACAACATCTGGCAGGTGATGCGGGAGTGCGTGCTGCGCGGATGCAACACGCGGAAGACGGTCTTGCCGGGCGGTCTCGACGTGCCGCGACGGGCGCCGAGGATGTATGCGAGGCTCGCCTCCAACAGCGATGTGCTCAACCGCGCGGGCGTCAGCGGACAGACCGTGCTGGAGTCGTCGGATGCGGCATGGGTGAATCTGTTCGCATTGGCGGTTTCCGAGGAAAACGCGGGCGGCGGCCGTATCGTCACGGCGCCGACCAACGGCGCGGCCGGGGTCATTCCCGCGGTGCTGCATTATTACTGGCATTTTGTCGATCGCGCGGACGCTGATGGCGTGGCCGGATTCCTGCTGACGGCCGGGGCCGTGGGCTATCTGTTCAAACGCAACGCGTCCATTTCCGGCGCCGAGGTCGGATGCCAAGGGGAGGTCGGCACGGCATGCTCCATGGCCGCGGCGGGATTGTGCGCGGTGATGGGAGGCACGCCCCGGCAGGTGGAGAACGCCGCGGAGATCGGCATCGAGCACAATCTCGGACTGACCTGCGATCCCGTCGGCGGGTTGGTGCAGATTCCCTGCATCGAACGCAATGCGATGGCCGCGAACACCGCCATCAACGCGGTGCGTATGGCCATGCTGGGAGACGGAACGCATATCGTCAGCCTCGATCAGGCCATCAAGACCATGAAGGACACGGGTGAGGACATGATGGCCAAGTACAAGGAGACTTCGAAAGGCGGTCTTGCCGTCAACGTCGTTGAATGCTAGCGGTGATTGGTGCTAGGCTAAGGGGCATTGCGTTTTTCAAGGAGGTTCATCATGACGTCTGCAATGCCTGTCGTCAACGCCGAGTTCGGCGATCGTCCGACCATCGAATTCCCGTCCGAAACCGCTCCGGCCGGTCTGAAGGTCGTGGAATTGTTCGAAGGCAATGGTCCGATGGTCCGCCGCGGCGACACCGTCACCGTCAACTACCATGGCGTCGTCTGGGGTAAGGACACCCCGTTCGATTCGAGTTTCGACCGTCACCAGCCGGCCAGCTTCGGCATCGGCGTGGGCCAGGTCATCAAGGGCTGGGACCAGACCGTTCCCGGACACAACGTCGGTTCCCGTCTGGTGGTGTCCATCCCGCCGGAGTACGGCTACGGTTCCCGTGGTGTTCCACAGGCAGGCATCGGCGGCGACGACACGCTCGTGTTCGTGATCGACATCATTTCCACCCGCTGAGAAGGCGGTATCATCTCTTTCCAAGTAGGAGGCAATATGGCCGAAGAAAAGACGATCCTGCTGACGCAGGAAGCGTATGACAAGATGAAGGAAGAGCTCGCTTGGCGTGAGGGCGAGTACCGTGACGAAATCCTTTCCAAGGTCTCCGCGGCGCGCGCCGAGGGCGATTTGAGCGAGAACGGCGGTTATCAGGCCGCGCGCGAGGCCCAAAGGGTGAACCAGGGACGCATCGACGAACTGACCGTCAAACTGCGCAACGCGAAGATCCTGACCGCGCCCAAGGCCGGCGAGGTCGGCGATGGCTCCGTGGTGACGCTTGACCTCAATGGTCGTGAAATGGTGTATGTGCTCGGCACCCGTGACCTGTCCATCGCCACCGACTACAACATCATCAGTCCGGAATCCCCGATCGGCGCCGCGATCGACGGCGCCCATACCGGCGACACCGTGACGTACAAGGCTCCGAACGGACGCGAGATCTCCGTCACCATCAAAGACGCGAAGCCGCTCGTCTGAGGTTTCCGCCATAGCATGCCGAGGGCCGGCCATCGTAAGGATGGCCGGCCCTCGGCATATAACGAACCGTGGATTGTGTCGCTGGCCACGGTCATGCGGAAGGCCACAATTGCACGATCACCATATAGATGGCCACCATGTGGCAGGCGTATCCGGCCACGGTGCCTGTGTGGAAGATCTCGTGGAATCCGAAGACCCGCGGCCACGGATCCGGTTTGCGCAGTGCGTAGACGATGGCGCCGGCGATGTAGCACGCGCCGCCGGAGGCCAGCAGCACCACCACGGCCGGTCCCGCGTATGGGGACTGCCAGAACAATCCCATGAACGTCACGCCGGAAACGCCGAAGATGATGTATACGAGCACGTACAGCCAACGTGGCGCGTTGATCCAGATGACGTGGATGACCAAGGCCACGATGGTGCAGGTCCACATGCCGGCGATGATGGAGTTCCTCCAGAACGGCGCAAGTGCGAAGGAGACGGGAGTGTACGTTCCCGCGATGAGCAGGAAGATGTTCATGTGGTCGATGCGGCGCAGCACGTCGGTGACGCGGGGCGACCAGTCGCCCAGATGGTAGCAGGCGGAGTTTCCGAACAGGATCAGCGAACAGGTCATGAACACCGCGCACGCCCATTTGAGCCCGGTGCTGTGGGCGAGGCAGATGAGCACGATGCCGGCGGCCAGCGCCAGGGGAGTGGCGACCGCATGGATCCATCCGCGCATCGCCGGCTTCGGGCGGCCGTGCACGTCGAGCCGGATTTTACGTTCGATCCGTTCAGGGGCGACGCCTTCGATCCTCGCGGCGCGCGCCTCGCCCTTCGCTATGGCGAGCTTCGCCCGTTCGTCGGCCTTTCTTCTGATGTTCTCCGCCTTGTTGCGTGCCTTCACCCGTACCATGTCGGCCTTCGCCTGAAGCGCCTGTTCGCGTGCCTCGGCGATGATGGCGCGTTTCGTTTCGATTTCCTGTGCTGTGGGTTTCGCCATGCGTGCCTCCACTATATGTTACGGAACCGTAACCTACGTTATCGTAACCACGGGATATGTCAATCCACATCCCAGAATAGTTGTCGTTTCACCTCGCAAAAGCTCCTGAGAGTTGCGTATGATGGAGCACATGGCTGATTTCTCACATATTTTGACGACGCGTCCCGATTTCGATGACGAAGATCGTGAATGGCTGCATCATCTTGTGGCTGATTGGCAGGTGATCGCCGATTTGAGCTTCGCCGATTTACTGTTGATTCTGCAAAACGGAGAGGGCAAGTACATCGTCGCGGAACAATGCCGTCCGTCCACGGTGATGAGCCTGAGAGCCGAGGATGTGGTGGGCGATGTCGTGCCGGAAGACATGAACGCCGAGCTCGATGCGGCGATGGCGTCGGAATCGGTGTTCCGGTCCACGGTGCTGCGCAATGTCGGATCCTCCACCGTCTGCAATGTATACGCTCCCGTGCGGCATAACGGCAAGACGCTCGGCTTGGTCGTCAGGGAGACCAATATGGCCACGCGCGAGTCGAACGGACGCTACGAGTCCGAAAGCATCGGGGCGGGCAAGCAGCTCTACGAGATGATTCCGCGCGGGCAGTTCCCTTATCTGAATCCTGTGATGAACCAGCGCCACAACGCCCGCGTCTCGGATGGCTTCATCGTGCTGACGGTGGACGGCATCGTGCGCTATGCCTCGCCCAACGCCGTGAGCTGCTTCCGTCGCCTCGGATCGCTCAGCACCATGCAAGGGGAGTATCTGAGCGAAATCGGCACCCAGCTGCTGCATGAGAACGACCCGGTGCTGGAGACGCTTCCGCTGGTGCTGAGCGGCAAGGCCGCGGTCGATTCCGAATTGGACGCCAACAAATCCGCGGTCTCCATGCGTTCGTTGCCCTTCATGGACGCGAATGGCCGTGTGGGTGCCGTCGTGCTGTGCCGCGACGTCACGGAATTGCGCCGCCGTGAGCAGGAGCTGCAGACCAAGGACGCGACCATCTCCGAAATCCACCATCGTGTGAAGAACAATCTTCAGGCGGTATCGGCATTGTTGCGCCTTCAGGCCCGCAAGACCAAATCCGAAGAGGTCAAGAAGGAGCTCAAAGAAGCCCAGCGCCGCGTGCAGACCATCGCCATGGTGCATGAGGGGCTGAGCCAGACCGCCGATGAGATCGTCGACTACGACAAGGTCATCTCCAGTCTGCTGAAAATGGCCGTCGATCTGGCCACCATGCGCGACCAGCACATCGGCATCGACTTCATAGGGAAATTCGGCATGATGCCGGCGCAGGACGCCACGCCGCTGTCGCTGGTGCTGACGGAACTGATCACCAATTCCGTCGAACATGGTTTCGAAGGACGCAAGGAGGGCCACATCACGATTTCCGTGGGACGTGGCGGCAACAACCTCAACGTCGTGGTCGAGGACGATGGCACCGGTCTCGCCGACGAGGAACATGACGGCATGGCGCGTTCCTCGGGTTCGGGTCTGGGAACGCAGATCATCAACACGTTCGTCACCAACGATTTCGGCGGCACCGTCAAATGGCAGCCGCGCCGCGGCGGCGGCACCCGCGTGGTGCTTGACATGAAATTGCGCGCGGCTCAGGACTGACGCCACAGCGCATATGCGAAGGGCCGGCCGGATTGAATAATCCGGCCGGCCCTTCGCATATGCGGAAACAGGATTCAGACCTGCATCTGCATCGCCTGCGAGCGACGCGCGCGCATCGCGCGACGCTTGAGCGCGCGACGCTCGTCTTCGCTCAGGCCGCCCCACACGCCGTAATCCTGGTTGGTGTCGAGCGCGCATTTCAGACACGCGTCAATCACCTTGCAGGTGCGGCAGACCGCCTTCGCCTCCTCGATCTGCTGATAGGCGGCACCGGTGTTGCCGACCGGGAAAAACAGCTCCGGATCCTTGTCTCGACATGCGGCCTTGGCTCGCCAGTCAAAAGCACTGCTCATGTAATCGCCTTCCTTATATAAGCCCGTTACTCACATAACCACGAATCCTTCGATTTTTCAAGGGTTTCGCGAAAAAAGAATGCGAAAAGGGGCGGTCACGGGCGCGAGAATCCCTCGAATCGAGCGCATTGCACGGGAAAGGCCTGTGCCTGCCGCACGAAGACCCCTCGTCCCACGGTCGTGTAATCCCGTGCGGAGAATCCATCCAGAAGCGTGCCCGGAACGCCGGTCATCAAATCGTTCGCCCGTTCACCCGTGGGGAAGACGATTCGGGTGGGGCAGCGTTCCAGAACCGTCGAAGAGGCTTTCTCGACGGCGAGCATCACGGTTATGCCGGGATCGGCCAAGGCCTCGGTGAGCCGCGCCGCCTCTTCGGATGTGTTGAAGGGGCTGAGCAGTTCGTCCGCATCGTCCACGAGCCAGATGACACGGGCATGATTCGATGACGTATGCGATGGCGCTTCATCGTCGGTGATGAAGCCGTCATCGGTTTTGCGGGTGAATCTCACGGAGCAGCAACGTTCCTCGTACAGCCAACGTGCGCAATGCAGCAGGAGATTGGTTTTGCCGCTGCCGTACGCGCCGACGACGACGATGTTCCGCTGCCCGACATCGAGGCATGCGGGGGAGACGAGCACGCCGTCATCGCCGAGCCCAATGGGGATGTCGTAACGGGACTTCCGCTTCGCGTTCGACAGATCGCTGCGTTTCACGTTCCGCGCAAGCGGGTCCGAGAACAATGGTTCGGCGGGAGCGCATCCATGGAAACGAGCCGCCGTGGTGATCTCCCGGACCATCAGATGCACATCGCGTACCGCGCTGCACAGGAAGGGAACGGTATGCTGTCCGTCATTGCAATAGGCGGCTCCGGGCATTCCCGGCGGGATCGATGCGGCATCGCGTGTGCCCACAAGCTCGCTCGACTGCATGGGATCGGTGACGCGCAAACAGATGTTGAGCGCGATGTTGGCCTTCATGTCGCCGTGGACCTGTCCCATGGGATTCTGCGTGCACACGATGAGATGCATGCCCAGCGAACGGCCCAGCGACGCGAGACGGTTCAGACGCTGCATATAATCCGGCAGACGATCCCGAAGCGCATGGAACTCGTCGATGACCACCACCAGTCTCGGCGGAACGACCCGCAGTTGATCGAAGCGGGCGACATGTTCGTCGCTGACCAGTCTCTCCCTGCGTATCAGCTCGTTCTCAATCGCATTCAGCGCACGCACCGCATGGGCCAGATCAAGATCGCAGACATTGCCTACGGTATGAGGAAGCCTTTCCAACGCGTTGAAGGTGGATCCTCCCTTGAAATCGAGGAACACGAAGTGGAGTTCGTCGGGATTGTGCCTCGAAGCAAGCGCCAGGCACCAGCTGATGAGCAACTCGGATTTTCCGGAACCCGTGGTGCCTGCGACCATGGCATGCGGTCCGCAGCGGGCGAGATCCACGGAGAACGCCTTATGACGGGATTCGGCTCCGATGGCGTTGGGGGAGCCGTGGCGAAGCCAGCTTCGTATGACCGACCTCCAGACGAGCGCATCGTCATCGAAATGGTTCAACTGCTCGAAGGACACACGTGGAATGGTTTCGAACACGATGGATGGTGCCGCTTCTCCATGAGACGATGCGGAATCGTCCTTGGAGCCGGAGGCTTCGTGCCCCGATGTGTCGGATGCGTTCCTCGAACGCATCGCCAATGCGACGAACGACAGCGAACTGCCAAGGAGCGCCGGAACGAACATCGCGGCATACAACCATTGCCGTTGCACGAATATGACGATGAGCATGGCCAGCTGCGAGAGCATCGGAGCCGACCAGCTCAGCATCATGAGCCTGTCGGTATCGAAGCGTGGTGCCTGCCGTCGTTGTCTTGCCATGCCGCAAGCATGCGAGGCACGGCAAAACGCGCGCAAGCCGGAACGATGGCTGTGGTCGAAGGACGTCGGTTATCCACAGGCTCCGCGCGTGTCGCCCGGCAGTCGCTTTCGGATGAGCGGCATGCCGCGGCGCGGCAACGGCTTGGATGATGCTAGTTCTGTTGCTCCTCGGCCAGCGTGCCCACCGTGCCGGCTGCATGGGTGCCCTTCGCCAATTGCGAGAACAGTTCAAGGTTCTTCTCGTCATCCAGAAGCACGCTGGATCCGACGCCATCGACGTAGTAATCGGGATCGCTCCAATATACGCTTCCAGAAATGCCCTTGGAACCGGAAGCGCTTTTGAACGCCAAGGCCATTTGGATCAGCGACATGGTGGAGGCCTTCTCATCCACCGTCACGGAATTCAGCCCGGCCTTGGCCACTTTGGATGCTTTGGAGAAATTCATCAGCACCTGTTTGGAAGATCCCTTCTTCACGATGGCGTTGATGACCTGCCGCTGGCGTGCGGCGCGTCCGAAATCGCCTTGGGAGTCGGAATACCTCATACGGGAGAACGCAAGCGCGGTGGTGCCGTCCACGGTGTGGCAGCCCGCCGTCCAGTTGAGTCCCGAGTAGGCGTCGTTCACCGTCTGGTCGTAACAGAGGTCGATGCCGCCCAAGGCGTCGACCACCTTGACCAGTCCGCCGAACTGGACCATCGCCACATGGTCGATCTTCTGTCCGGTGATGTCTTCGACCTCATTGACCAGCTGTTTGCGGTTGTACATCTGCGCGACGGCGTTGATTTTCATATAGTCGCCGTCGATTTCGACAAGGGAATCCCTCGGTATGGAAATCAACGAGGCGGGACCGGACATCGGCTTCGTGAGCACCAGAATGGTGTCGGTTCTGAATCCGGTGACATCCCCGGCGTTGCCGATGGTGCCTTCGCGTTCATCCGAACCGAGGATGAGCCAGCTTTCGCCCGACGTGTTGGCTTTGGAAGTCAGCCACGATGTTTTGTTGAGCTGCGAGTCGACCCAATTCCATGCTGAGAACACGCCGATGCCCAAGGCCAATAGCAATGCGAGCAGGGCGGCCAGCAGCAGCCGGCCGATTCGTGGTTTGCGTCGGGGCGTGCGGATACTCGCCGCTCGTCCGTTCACCGTGAGATCATGCCCGGCACGAACCATGGAAGGTCTGGCTTCCTTTCCCCGCGGAGCGGCATATGCGTGTCTTTTCGAAGGACGATTCGGTGTGAATGATGCCGGTGCTCCCGTTCCTCCAGCAGTGCTTGACCGGTGATTGCCTCCGACGGTCCTGCCGGAAGGGACTCCGTGCGACGCGGGATTCGCCGATCGGGCCGCAGGCCGGAAGCTTTGCGGCGTATTGCGTTTCGACGCCGCATGCGCCCTTGATGGCTTTGCGGATGGGGAGAAGCTGGGAATCTGCGTTTTTTCTGGTGCACCCATGCCGGACGAGTTATGTGGCCGTGCCGTTCTTGTTCGTTCGGTGGATGGCACGAAGCTTGGCGGTGCCCCCAACGGCTGCGGATTACCGTTTTCTCCACTCATAGTTCCTCCACATGAATCGTCCCCATGTTCAGACGGACGCTTGGCATAAGACGGTCAGTCCTTCGACGGGACGGCGCACACGGTCGCATTGAGGTAACGATCAGCGATGCCGATGTACTGCCCGGTGTTCGCATCATGGATGGAACCGTCCTCCGGATCGACGGTTCCGCCGGTATTCGGGTCGATAAGCGTGCCGTCGGACTCCGTGATGAGACCGGTTTTCGAATCCGGAGTCTGCGAAGCCTCATTGCCGGTCGAGTCGTTGGACTGTTCGGTGCTCGTTCCATCCGTTTGGGTGCTCTCGCCCGTGTTGGCGCTCGAACCGTCGGAGTCGCTGGTACCGTTCGTGGAATCATCAGAGCCGGCGGAATCGGAATCCGACCCCTCTGAGCTGTAGATGGATTTGCCTTGGCGCATGTTCTCCCAAATCGTGTCGGCATCATCAGTCCAGACGGAACGGTTCGGATCGGACGGCGCCGCCACCACCGGCACGGTCTGCGTGTGCAGGTTCGTCAGGGTGAAGTTCTTCAGGCTCATGGCGAGTCCCGCCAATGCCGCGGTATCCGCCATGCCTTGGGAGATGTACAGGGATTTGAGGGCCGCTTTCGCGAGCTGGTAGAGCTGCGCCGTGTCGGTGAGCAGGTTCTTGCTCAAGGCCTCGTTCATCAGCTGTTTGATGAGGTATTGCTGACGCGTCGTACGGGCGGTATCGGAACCGTCCCCCAATGCGTGGCGGGTGCGGGCGTACTGGGTCGCCTGCAATCCATCGAGATGGTGCAGTCCCTTCTCCAGCTTCAGACCGGTATAGGGGTCATCGATGTTCTGCGGTATGCACAGGTCGACGCCGCCGACCGCGTCGATCATCTTGACCAGACCCGCGAAGTCCACGACGATGAAATTCTGGATGCTCAATCCCGTGAGGCTGTTCACCGCGTTCAGGGTGCAGCTTGCCGCCGATGCGAGATCGCCGCCGGTTCGATACGCACCGGCGAAGATCGAATTGAACATCACGTTGTACTGTGCCGCGATCGTGCCTTTGGAAGTCTCGCACTGGGGAACGTCCACCAAGGAATCGCGGGGGATGGAGACCAGATTGATCTCCTTGCGGTTCGCGGAGATCTGCACCACCATGGTGGTGTCCGCCTGATGGTTGCCTTCGGTGTCCTCGCCGCCGCCGATGCTCTTGTTCTCCTCGCCATCGCGCGAATCCTGGCCGATGAGCACGAATTCGATAGGCTTGCCGGAATTCGGATCGATGATGGAATCGTCGGCCGACAGGGATCCCTGTCCGATTACATTCACCGAATGCCCACGGATGATGCCGTCGACATCCAGCCATGTGGCGGCCGCGGCGGTGCCGGAGAACGCCAGCAATGCGACGATGACCGATGCGACCGTCGTCCTCACGCGGTGCTGCACGCGATACCCGAGGCTATGGCGCGGTTTGACGTCACGCAGACCGTTGACGTTAGGAAGCTCATTGCCGGTATGGGATTGTGTCACGGTATCGCCTTCCTGGTTATCTTTCCGAAACAAGCGCGTTTGAACTACGCGATTAGAACCTACCACTTAACAACTATGGAATTATATGTTCCTTCCTCGATTTTCACCGATTTATGATGATTCTCCAAGGTCTTCGGGGCTCCATAGCACATTTTTCCCGGATTCTGGGCATTGACACGACATGAAATTTGACAAATGCAAATCGCATGGGTGTAATCTAAGGCGGTGCCAGAACGCACATATACAGCGGTGCCGGGCGCATATATAGATGTATCAACGACGCATAACAGGGAGGGCGCATGTGGGGCGTGGTCGGTGAGTCCTCCGAAAATCCGCTTGCCGAATTGTGGGGGCTGTTCAAACGCGACGATGATGTTTCCTGGCAGCACAGGGCCCTGTGCTCGCAAACCGATCCCGAGGCGTTTTTCCCGGAGAAGGGCGGCTCCACCAGGGACGCGAAAAAGGTATGCGCCCAGTGTGAGGTGCGGGAGCAGTGCCTGAAGTGGGCCATCGACCATGATGAGCGCTTCGGCATATGGGGCGGCATGAGCGAGCGGGAACGGCGCAAGTACAAAAAGGAGCACAGGGAACGTGCATGAGCGTCGCACACCCGTGCGTACACTGGAGACTATGAACGATAACGCCAGTAGCGATATTCAGGGAATCGTGACGGACCTGCTCAACGGCAGACCGTATTCGCATCGGCAGGATGTCGATTCGTCGGTGGCTGCGGTGATCACGGTGCAGGAGGATCTGCGGTTCTTCGATTCGACGTTCGAAGCGGTGCTGCGGCAGCGAATACTGCCTGGGACTATCGTCGTGGCCGATTGCGCGCGTCGGGTCTCCCAGCCGATGCAATTGACATTCGATGTCATTCCGTCACCGGCCGGGGTCATCACCACGATGCCGGAGAACAAGACGGTGCGCGTCATACTCGTGGGAGCCGACCATGCGGTTTCCTTCGCCGATGCCGTCCGCTCGGCCATCGCCCAATTCGACATCGGCGCGGAGGTCCGTGCGCTGTGGATGCTCCATGACGATTCGCGCCCCGCGGATGATTCCTGTCTGGAGGCGATGCTGGATGCCTGGAAGAACACCCCGATGGCCTCGTTGCTCGGCGCCAAACAGCTGGATTGGCCGGGGCGCGGGCTGCATGACGTCGGCATGTACGCGGACGGGCACAAAGTCGTGTCGTTGGTGGTCGATGGCGAGCCGGATCAGGAGCAGTACGACGGCAGAAGCGATGTATTCGCGGTGTCCCTGGCCGGCGCCTTGGTGCCATTGGCGACGTTGAAGGCGTGGGACGGCATCGACCCTTGGTTCGGCACGTTCGGCGAGTCCCGCGACTTTTGCCGTCGCATCTGCTTGGGCGGTGGTCGCGTGGTGGTGGTTCCGCAGGCTCGCATCGCCCATGCCCGGGCACGGTTCGAGGGGCTTCGCCTCCGCAATGGCCATGCGGTCGATGACGATGCGGAACCGGCCGATTCATATCTTGCGGTGCGTGAGGCGCAACTGAAATATGCGTATACGGACGTGCATCGCACATGGTGGCCGCTGCTGTGGCTGTGGTCGATCGTCCTGGCGCTGGGCCTTGGCGTCCGCTGCCTTGCCGCCAAACAGCCGTATCGGGCATGCTGCGAGCTCACGTTGCCATGGCGTGCATTGCCTGGATTGCGTGGCGCGTGGCGCGCCCGCGCGAGAATACGCCGTCAGGGAAAGGTCTCGGCCAAGGCGTTGCCGACGTTGCAGGCGGGCGCGGCGCGCACCCGCCAATGGCGCGAGCGTCAGCGTGCGTTCCTTGACCAACGTGACACGGTGATTCTCGGTCCTCTGGCCAAGGCCCATCTGCGCCGCCGTCTGGCCCGACGGTGGGGAATGGCCGCGGCCGCCGCGGCGATCGCCTTTGTATGGGTCGCGGTGTTGTACTGGGACGTTCTGCGTTCCGTCTTCGCCGGCGGCTCGATGTATTCCGCAGCGTTGCTGCCGACCAACGCCACCCTTGCGCAGCTGGCCCAATCCGCGACCACGTCATGGTCGTTCGCGGACGGTGTGGGCATCAGCGCGCCCGGCGCTCCTTGGCTGTTGGTCCTGCTCGTCGCCTCGGTGCTTACCGGGGGCCATGTGGCGGCCGCGGTCGGCTGCATGTTCTTTCTCGCCGCGCCGCTGTCCGTGTTGTCGTTCTGGGCTTTGGCGGGCGTGTTCACCCGTTCGGACGCGGTGCGTTGCGTCGGCGCCCTCGCATGGTTCGCGGCATCATCGGCCATGGGATTGTACGACGATGCCGATTTGCCGATGTTGACGGTGATGGTGTTCCTGCCCGCCGCGTTCGCGTTCTCGTTCCGCGCCGTGGGTATGTACCGCACCGAGGACCTCGTGTCGCCCCGGGCGTCGGTTCAGGCCGCCGCTACCGCGGCATTGTGCTTCATTCCGGCGGTGGCCGCCGAACCACAGCTGCTGCTGCCGCTCATGGTGACGTTCCTGGTGTTCCTGATGTTCGTCCGTTCCCATCGCACGACGTTGCTGCTGATTCCGTTGCCCGCCGCGTTCGTCTGCGCCCCGACGCTGGTCAACGCGGTGCGTTTCGCGGATGAGGGCACATGGCGGCAGATTTTCGGCAGTGTGATGCTGCCTTCTTCGACCCGTGACGGTTCCCCGGCCTCCATGGATGTTCTGGGTGTGGCGTTCCGCGCGTTCGGCATCAGTGTTTCCGACAGGCCTTGGGGGCTCGTCGGGCTGTCCGTGCTGTCCATGATCGCCGTTCTTGCCTTGGTCTCGTTGTTCCTCCCGTTCATGCTTCGTTCTTCCAGGATGATGTGGGTCGCGTCGCTTTCCGGGTTCGCTTTGGCGTTGCTTGCGGCCCATGTCTGCGTCGCCGTCGATGCGGCCGGGGTGGTCGCCGCTTCCGTGCTGCCCGGGGTCTCTTTCACGATGATGGGACTGCTCGCATGCGTATGCATGGTGGCTGGTGGCGCCGTGCAGCGGTTCAGCGAGTTGCGCCAATCCGGGGACGCCTCGTCGGAACGGCCGCGCGCCACGGGCGATTCCGTGGTGGTACGTACCGCCCGCGCGATTTTGGTATGTCTGCTTGCCGCGATGGTGGTGTCCTGCATGGTATTCGACTATGTCGCGGGCGACCATGGCCAGGTACGGTCCAGTGATTCCGGATTGCCCATGGTGGCTTCCGATTATCTGGAGCAGGATTCCGCTCGGCGCATCCTCGCCGTCCGCGCGGACGGAGCCGGTTCAGTCAGCTATGCCAGCATGCGCACGCGCAGAGGCGATCTCATCGACAGCTCGCCCGCGCAACGGGTGGAAGCGGTCTCCGGGCGCGCCGGCGATACCGACAAAGCGATCTCCAAGGATTGCGCCCGGCTGCTGGCCAATGCCGACTCCGACGCGATAGCGAATCTGAGCAGACTTGGCTTCGGAGGCATCTATGTCGTTCGTGGCCAGTCGAGCAAAGGCGCATTCGAACAATTGTCGTCGAACATCGGCGCCTCCGAAGGAACGCAGGAGGTGGTCGGCACGAATGGCGGCAACTACTATCGATTGACCATCCAGGACATCGCCAAGCAGCATGTCGATCAGACGGGATTCCATGAGGCGCATGCCAGCATTTGGCGCTATGCGTGGCTGTGGTGCATGGGTCTGGTCGTCGCGGCGTATTGCTTGGTCGCGCTGCCGCGTTTTCGCCGCGAAGGACAGGAGGAGTCATGAGCGGTCGCTCTCGTTCCCATAAGGTTTCCCGCATAGTGCTTTCCATCGTGTCGGCTCTGCTGATCGTGGCCATGGCCGCGGCGCTGGCGGTATACCGCCCCATCGAATGGAAGGCCGACGTCGTGACGGCGTCGAGTTCCAGAACCTCGCATATGGTCAGTCCCCGGCAGGTGGAGACCTATTGCCCCGCCCGCATGACGATTGCCGACACCGATGAATACGGCGATAGCGAATACCAGGCGTCGAATGGCGACGTCGCATCCTCGTCGCGATACGCGGCCTTCGGATCCGTGCTTCGTTCCTCGGTGTCGTCCATGGGGTCGGACGGAGATTCCTCGGTGCTGTCCATGCAGAGGGGCGATTCGGATGATGCCGTGTTCATGGCCGCGGGCAACGTCGATGATGGATCGCGCCTGCAGGAGTCCCGACTGTCTTCCGCGGTGGACGGAACAGGCTCCGCGTCGTCGGTGATGTCGTGGGCCACGAAGGGCGATGTGAAAGGCGTTTCCGCGGCATCATGCGTCACGCCTGAGTTGGAACAGAGGTTCCTGGTGTCGGGGACGAAAACGGGCATGACCCAGCAGTTGGTCGTCGCGAATCCCTCCACCAAGGCCACGTCGGTCGACATCAAGATCTGGGGAGCGGGCAAATCCGGCGCGTTGGCGCTGTCCACAGGCGCGACATTGGTTGTGGGCGCGGGCAAGGAAACCGTGATGAACCTTGCCGCGGCGGCTTCCGATCAGGATGCGCTCTATGTGGCCGTGTCCAGCGATGACACTCCGGTCGCGGCGGTGGTGCGCACCGTCGCGATGGATGGATTGACCTCGAAGGGTTCCGAATATACGGTTCCGAACAACACCATGTCCACAACGTTGGCCGTGGCGGGACTGTCGGCGGGTGACTCCGCCAGCCTGTACCTGTTCTCGAAGGCCGATGCGGAAATCACCGTGTCCTGGACGGACGGCAAGGGGTCGAAGCAGGCCAAACAGCAATCCATTGAGGCGAACCGGGCGTCGGTGATCGACCTGGGGTCGGTGCCGAAGTCGGCCACCGGTCTGTCGATCGTCGCCGACCATCCGGTTTCGGCCTCCGCCAAAATCACGGTTTCCGCAGACGGCGGGCAGGCCGATTTCGCGCTGTTCAATGCCATGGAACCCTTGTCGGTCTCCGCGATCGCGGTTCCGGACAAGGCCGACGCCACCATCGGAATCGTCAACGTTTCAAGCAAGCAGCAGACATCGACGCTGACGTTCTACGACGATGACGGCGAGCCGGTCGGCCATCGTGACATTGACGTTCCGGCAGGTGCCTCGACCGTGGTCAAACTGTCGGACGTCAACAAAGGCAACGTCGCCGCGGTCAGGCTGGCCGATTCAAGTTCCTCGATGGTATGCGGCATGCGCGTCGGGCAGCAGGATGTCTCCAGGGCGAAGCTCGCCGGACTGTCCATCGTCGGCGCGGTCGATCTCAGGGAGGCCCGTGAAGAAGTGCGTGCCAACCACGATATGACGATCGTCCGTTGAATCACATGCCCCAATCGGGGTCGATCTCCTCCGGACGGCGGCCATACAGTTCGGCCAGTCTGAGCACCACTTCGTCTCGAATGGCGAATTGGAGGTCCATGCGGTTGCGCGCATGCGATTGCAGGGGCATGCGGTACAGGACGATGCGTGGCGGTATGCCATGCTCCGCGGGAAAGGATTGGGATCCCAGCCGGGGAACGGCCTCCCAGGGCGCAGGGTCGGAAGGCGGCACATCCTCCACCGCGAATTGGACCGGCGCTATCAATTCGGGCCATGCGCCGTTGAGCCGGCGGATCTGAGCCACCAGCATATCGTCGAACATGCCGCTTCTGGTGCGGTAGCGCGGCAGACGTGTACCGAACATGGGCGTGCGGATTCCTCGCCCGTGACGATTCCTGTATATCGGGGTCTCCCAAGGCAACTGATGCATGAATCCCACCATATCAGGCCACATGCCGGACATAGGCTACCATAGTGTTCATTGGCCGATGCGCGGGGAGGGAAAGCATGTCGGATATTGCAGTGCCGTTCTGGAACGAGGTGGATCTCGACGCCTTGTGTTCCGGCGCGCGATTGCTGGCTTTCGATCTTGACAACACATTGGCGCGTTCGAAAAAGCCGATGAAGGACGATATGGCAGAGCGGTTCTCCGCGATGACGCGTCTGATGGACGTGGCGGTGATCACTGGGGGAAAATACTCGTTGGTGGAGAGCCAGGTCGTCTCGCGGCTGACCGGCGATGCGAACCTATCGCACCTGCATCTCATGCCGACCAGCGGAACACGGTATTACCGGTGGGACGGCGTTCGATGGACGCAGGTCTTCGCCCGTGACCTCTGCGAGCCGGACAAGGCGCGTATCCGGGAATCATTGGAACGCAACGCACGGATTCAAGGCCTATGGTCCGACAACGTGTGGGGAGAGCGCATCGAGGATCGCGGAAGCCAGATCACCTTCTCCGCCTTGGGCCAGCTGGCTCCCATTCCGGCGAAGGAGGCATGGGACCCGACCAATGAGCTCAAGCAGCGTCTGGCCGATGCCGTCGCGGCCGATCTTCCGCAGTTCGAGGTGCGTCCCGGAGGTTCCACCAGCGTGGATGTGGCCGAAAAGGGCATTGACAAATCCTTCGCGGTTCGTGAACTCGCCGGCATCATGGGCATCGCGGTCGCGGACATCATATTCGTCGGAGACCGGATGGATCCGGACGGCAACGATTATCCCGCCGCATTGGCAGGCGCCAGAGCGGTGCGGGTTGGCAATCCGGATGATACGGTGAAGCTGTGCGATGGCATCATCGCGCGGATCTCCAAGCCATCCCGGTGAAGGGCGCCATCAATCATGGACGGGATGCGGGGCATGGGGGAGCAGGTCATCGGGCTGCTGTTTCCCCGTGGATGCGCGGGGTGCGACAGTCCTGACGAAGTTCTATGCGCGTCATGCCGGAGGCTGTTCGAATGCCGAGTGTCCCACCCGCTCGCCTCGTTGCTGATGGGGCGGTGGCATGCATGCGGCTGGTATCAGGGCAGCATGCGTCACGCGATCTTATCGTGGAAGGACCACGGCGATGAGGAGTGCGACCGTCCATTCGGCGACGCCCTGTGCCGGCTGTCCAAAACCTCGGGAACCGTCGCGTATCTGCGGGAGCACGCATCGGATCTTCCGGTGCTGGTGGTGCCGGCGCCATCCTCCCGCGCTTCCATGAGAAGACGCGGAAGAAGGCATATGTGGCCGGTCGCCAAGCGTCTGGCGGATTATCTGCGTGCGGAGACGGGATTGCCGGTCGTGCCCTGCGAGGTCTTGGCCAGCCGCGGCGTGCAACGGAAATCGGTGCAGATGACGGGCGTCTCACAGCGTTCGCAACGGCTCAAAGGCCATGTGGTGGTTCTTCCATCGGTCGCATTGCGGGAACGTCGCGTGATTCTCGTCGACGACATCGTCACTTCGGGAGCGACCATGCGGCGCTGCGTGGAGGCCCTGCGGCGGGAGGGCGCCGAAGTCGTCACGGTGCTGACGCTGGCCCACACTCCCAAACATGCCTGACCGTCGGTCCGTCGGGGCCCTATGGTCGGTGGCAAGACATCATTCGCCGTCCAGCGCATGGTATTTCGGCAACGTGATTTCGAAATCCGCACCACGCGAATCATCGACGACGCGTACGGAGCCGCCGTGCAGCTGCGCGGCCCAACGGGCTATCGACAATCCCAGTCCGGTGCCGCCGGATTCGGTTCCCGGTCCTGTTTTTCCCTTGACGAAGCGTCGGAAAATCGCCGAGCGTTCCTCCTTGGGGATCTGGGAGCCGAAATTGACCACATTCGTCACGATCGTGTCGAGGTTCTTGTTCTCATGGGCTTCGATGAGCACGGTGGTGTTGTCCGCGGAATGTTTGAGCGCGTTGGCGATGACATTGGTGAAAAGCTGGCGCAGACGGTCCTGGTCGCCCTCCATCTCGATATCGTCGGGCACATGCATCTCGATGTCATGGGCGTGCCCGGCGTCGGCGATCTCCAGCGGCTCCACCGTTTCGTCGAGAAAATCCGCGAAATTGAATGTTTCGACCTGCAGGCTCGCCGCGCCGGCCTCCATGCGGGAGAGATCCAGTAGAAACGCGATGAGGTCGGAAAGACGGTGCGTCTGGTTGAGGATGCTTTCCAGATTGGCGGGCGTCGGCTCGACCACGCCGTCGGCCATGTTCTCGACCATGGCCTGCAAGGCGGAGACCGGCGTACGCAGCTCATGGCTCACGTTGGCCACCATGTCGCGGCGCATCTGGTCGGCGTGCTGAAGTTCCTCGGCCATCTCGTTGAACGTGATGGCGAGCTGCCCGACCTCGTCCCGACTGTTCGAATCGATATGCACGCGAACGGTATAGTCGCCGTCTGCCATGGCCTCCGCCGCGCGGCGCATCTCGCGCAGCGGCGAGGTGAGACCGCGCGAGAAGAAATAGGTGATGCCCAAGGCCACGGCGAGGGTGATCGGTAGGGCGACCCACAGGCTGAGCCCCACCTTCAACAGGAACCACGCCATGAAGAAGGAGATCACGGTGGACAGCGAGATGAGCACGCTGAGTTCGGTTTTCAGAGAGGAGAGCAAACCAATAGGGCGCTCGGAACCCAAAGGATTGACCGAACGCCCTGATGTTGTATTCGTGCTATGCATATAACCGCATATTACTGCTCCGGCGGCTCAAATGCATAGCCCACGCCGTGCACGGTGCGGATGGTTTTCGAGCCGAGCTTGTGGCGCAGGGCCTTGACATGCGAATCCACCGTGCGGGTGCCGGAGGCGTCGACCCAATCCCAAACCTCCTCGAGCAGCTTCTCACGGGTGAGCACGGACTTCGGCTTGCGCGCCAGCGTGGCCAGAAGGTCGAATTCCGTTGGAGTCAGATGCACCTGCTCGCCGTTGACGGTGACGATGCGCTGCGCGGGGTCGATGACCAGAGAACCGAAATCAAGCAGCTTCTCGTTCTCGGAGTTCTTGGCGATGACCTTCGCCCTGTCGACGCGCCGGAGCAGCGCCTTGCACCGGGCGATGAGCTCGCGCATCGAGAAGGGCTTGGTCATGTAATCGTCCGCACCCGCGCCGAGGCCGATGACCTTGTCGGCCTCGTCATCCCGTGCGGTCAGGATCAGCACCGGCACAGGACGCTCCGCCACGATGCGCTTGGTGGCCTCAAGGCCGTCCATGACGGGCAGCATGATGTCCATGATGATCAGGTCCGGACGCAGATGCGTCGCGGCCTGGACCGCGCTCACGCCGTCCGAGGCGACACGGGCGGTCCATCCCTCGGCAGTGATGCGCTGCGCGATGGCGGTGGCCAATGTCGGTTCGTCTTCGACCACCAGAACGGTGCGTGGAGTTGCTGTGGACTGTGCCGATGAATTGAGCATAACGTTCCGCCTTTCAGAGTTCTGGCTTCAAGAATACTGCTCCCAGTGCCGGAACGGTGATTTTCGCGGACCAATCGCGGGAATGGTATTCGCCCTTGACCGCGTCGAATGTTCCGTTGTGGATGTCGGACCCGCCATAGGAGGCGTCGTCCGTGGTGAGCACTTCGGTCCATTTCCCGCCCTTGGTGAGCGGAACCTGGTAGTTCTCCCACGCTTCGCCCGAGAAATTCACGACGACGACCATCTGCTCGCCGTTCTTGCCGATTCGCACAAAGCTTAATGTGTTGTGGTCGGCGTCGTCACTGGTGAGCCATTGGAAGCCGGCCGGATCGAAATCCTGGCTCCATAGCGCGGGGGACTCCCGGTACAACGCGTTCAGATCCGCGACGAGCTTTTGCACGCCACGGTGGTTGGGCCATTCGAGCGCGTCCCAATCGATGGAGCCGTCGTGGTCCCATTCGCCGTATTGGGCCACCTCGTTGCCCATGAAGGAAAGCTTCTTGCCCGGATGCGCCCACTGATAGGCGAACAGCGCGCGGACCCCCGCGTACTTCTGCCAGTCGTTGCCCGGCATCTTGCCGTATACGGAGCCTTTGCCGTACACGACCTCGTCATGGCTGATCGGCAGCACGTAATGCTCGGAATACGCGTAGACCATCGAGAACGTGATTTCGTTGTGGTGCCATTTGCGGTTGATCGGCTCCTCGTGGAGATACTGCAGGGTGTCGTGCATCCAGCCCATGTTCCATTTCAGGCCGAATCCCAAGCCTCCGGCGTCGGTGGGCGCGGTGATGCCGGGGTATGCGGTGGATTCCTCGGCGATCATCATGATGCCGGGGTAGTTCTTGTATGCGGTGGCGTTGGCCTCTTTGAGGAAGTCGATGGCCTCAAGGTTCTCGCGGCCGCCGTAGATGTTTGGGTGCCACTGGCCGGGCTTGCGGCTGTAGTCGAGGTACAGCATCGAGGATACCGCGTCCACGCGCAACGCGTCGATGTGGTATTCGTCGAGCCAGAAGCAGGCGTTCGCCACGAGGAAGTTGCGGACCTCGTTGCGGCCGAAATTGAATACGTAGGTGCCCCAGTCCGGGTGCTCTCCGCGGGTCGGATCCGGATCCTCGTACAACGGGGTTCCGTCGAAGCGGCCCAAGGCGAAGGCGTCCTTCGGGAAATGCGCGGGGACCCAGTCCATGATCACGCCGATGCCGGCCTCGTGCATCTTTTCGACAAGATACTTGAAATCGTCCGGTCCGCCAAGCCGCGAGTCGATGGCGTAGTAGCCGGTGACCTGGTATCCCCATGATCCGGAGAACGGGTGCTGCGCGAGCGGCATGAACTCCACATGAGTGAAGCCTTCCTTGCGGACGTAGGGGACCAGCTTGTCGGCGAGCTCGCGGTAGTCGGCGACGTCCTTGCGCCAGCTGGACGCGTGCACCTCGTAGATGCTGACCGGTCCGTTGTGCGGATTCGTGGCGGCGCGCCTCTTCATCCAGACGTCGTCGCGCCAGACATGTTTGGTGTCGACCACGATCGAACCGGTGCGTGGCGGGATCTCATGGGAGCGTTCCATCGGATCGGCCTTCATGACCCATTCGTTGTTGGCGTTGAGCAGCTCGTATTTGTATATCGTTCCGCCTGCGATTCCGGGGACGAACAGTTCCCAGATGCCGGACGAGCCGATTTCCCGCATCGCATGCGTCCGCCCGTCCCATCCATTGAAATCGCCGACCACGCGCACGGCATGGGCGTTCGGCGCCCATACGGTGAACGCGGTGCCGACCAGCTGTTCGCCGGCCTTGCCCTCATTGGATCCCAGCGGATCGTCGTAGCGCAGTACGTGCGCGCCGAGCGCCTCCCAGAGGCGTTCGTGCCGTCCCTCGCCGAACAGGTAGGTGTCCACGTCGCCGATGGTGGGCAGATAACGGTATGGATCGTCGGAGACCACGACGCTGCCGTCCTCGTATTCGGTGCGGATGCGGTAATCGGGCACGCCATGGCCGGTGTCCGTCGCGATGGCGGGAACCAGCGCCATGAAAACGCCGTTGTGCTCGTGCACCGCGAGGGTCCGTCCCTCCTGCGTGATGATCGCCACGCTTTTCGCCATGGGGCGCAGCACGCGAATCGTGACGACGTCCTCGTGCCCGTTGGTTCCGAGGTGCCCGCCCAGCACCTCGTGCGGGTTGTAGTAAGTGCCGTTGCTCACCGCGTCCAGAGTGTTCTGCGGCACGGGCGCGGCGACGATATCTTCATTGATCTTCGAATCTGTAGCCATGGCAAAAGTGTAAGCACGAAATGGCGGAAAATGGCTTCGTGTCGCGTTTTATTTTGCCTTTTCGGAAGATTCTCGGCAAGTCCAGCCCTGGTGGAACAATAATTCGGGATTTGTGTAAGATTTTACGGAGGATTCATGGGTTATAAGGTCGGCGACATGGTCGTCTATCCACGACACGGCGCTGCGAAGGTTGAGGCAATCACCGAGCGAACGGTTAAGGGAGTGACCCGCGAATACCTGCAGCTGTCCGTGCTGTCTTCCGATGGTCTGGTCATCAACGTGCCGGTGGAAAACGCCAAGAAGGTGGGCGTGCGAGATATCGTCGACGCCAATGAGGTCGCGAAGGTCTTCGAGATTCTGCGCACTCCGATCATCGAAAAGGAGATGAACTGGTCCCGCCGTTACAAGCTGAACGTCGAGAAGATCGCCACCGGCGACGTCAACAAAATCGCCGAGGTCGTGCGCGACCTCGCGCAACGCGACGTCGACGAGCATGGATTGTCGGCTGGCGAGAAGCGCATGCTGACCAAGGCGAGGAACATCCTCACATCCGAGATCGCGCTTTCCGAGCACCTTGAGGAAAGCGAGGCCCAGCGTCTGCTCGATGTGAACCTCGGGTACGAGCCCGCGCGTCCGGGGGATGAGAAGCATCACACCGAGGAGCCAGACGAGCCGGCGACCGAGACCCTTGCCCGCGTCGCGGCCGAAAGCAAGAAGTCCAAAAAGAAGAAGTAGGTTCCATATGCGTATCGGTCAGGGATTCGACGCCCATCGATTCGCCCAGCATGACGCAGGCAAGCCATTGTGGCTTGCCTGTTTGCTTTGGGATGGCGATGGCGTAGAGGGCGATTCCGATGGCGATGTGGCGGCGCATGCGTTGATCGACGCGCTGCTTTCCGCAGCCCATCTGGGGGATATCGGATCGCTGTTCGGCGTCGGTGCGGATTCCGCGGGCGCCGGCGGTCATGGCGCCGATATGCTGCGCCAAACCGTTGGTTTTCTGAAGAGGAACGGCATGCGGCCGATAAGCGCCAGCGTCGTCATTGTGGCGAATCGTCCGAAAATCGGCGCACGCCGTCTTGAGGCGGAGAGGGCGCTTTCCGCCGCGATCGGATGCGAGGTGTCCCTGACCGCCACCACAACGGATGGCATGGGGTTCACCGGAGCCGGCGAAGGCGTCGCCGCGATCGCCAGCGCATTGGTGGAGCCGGACGCGCGGAAGTCCGAGTGAAATCAGGCCCTGCGTTTCAGGGAATCCACGGCCTTCGCCAAAATCCAGAACGCCGTCGAGATCGTCACGATGACGAAGCTCGGAGGTGCCGGGAACATGGCGGAGACCACCAGACCGCCCCAAATCGAGATGAGGCAGATCACCGTGGCCAGAACCATCGCCGTAAACGGCGATCTGGTGATGATGTTGGCGGTCGCGGAAGGTGTGATCACCAACGCGAAAATCAGCAGTGTGCCGACCGCGGGCACCGCCACGGTGATGACGCCGGCCATGATCGCCATGAAGCAGACGTTCATCAATCCCACGGGGACGCCCTTCGCCCGGGCCACCTGCTCGTCCAGCGAGCTGAACAGCAACGGGCGGTAGATGACGGCCATGACGGCCATCAGAACCGCGTCGAACACCGCAAAACCAATGATCTGCCCGTCGGTGATGGTCAGGATCGAGCCGAAGAGGATCGATTGCATCTGCTTGGACGCCGAACTCGACAACCGCGCGAAGAACAGGCCGAGACCGGTGGCGAAGGCGAGCACCGTGCCCGTCGCAATCTCCCGCTGCGAGGCCTTCTTGCCCAACGCGCCGATGACCAGCGCGCCGCCCAATGCGAATATGCCGAGGCCGGCCGATACCGGCAATCCAAGCAACACCGCGCCGGTGGCGCCGGGCAGTCCGATGTGGGCCAATGCGTGCGCGGCGAACGTCGAATGACGGGCGATGGTGAAATATCCCATCACACCGGCCGCCAACGCGATGCAGAGACCCGCGCGGAAGGCGTTCAGCATGAATGGTGCGGTGAGCGTGTACATCCAATCGGGGTCGAATGTGAAAGCGATGCCTTTCATCTTTTCCTATGCCTTTCTTGCGGCGCCGTGATGGTGGAACTGCGCGACTTCTTCGGGCGCGTGCGTGTCGAGCGTGATGCCATCCGGCTCGTCATCGGTCGGCGTGACGAACATATCGCCCTGCGGCGTGGTCACCACCTGCACCTTGGTGCCATACAGATGCGTGAGCAGTTTGGAATCGAGCACCTCGTTCATATTGGCGTAATGCGGGTGGCCGTCAAGCAGGTAGACGGCTCCGGTGAGGATCGGCAGCAGCATGTTCAGGTCGTGCGCCACCACTTGGATGGTCATGCCGAATTCGCGGTTGAGCTTGGCGAGCACATGCACGGTGGCGCGCTGGCTGGCCAGGTCGAGGTTGGCGAGCGGCTCGTCGAGCATCAGCAGCTCCGGTTCGCTCACCAGCGCCTGGGCGATGGCCACGCGCTGGCGCAATCCGCCGGAAAGCTCCGAGAGCCGATAGCGTTCCTTGCCCTGCAATCCTACGAATTCCAGCGCCTGACGGGTTTTGCTCCGAAGCTTTCCGGTGATGGGATGTATGCCGAACTTGGTGCCCGTCAATCCCAGCAGCACGGATTGCTCCGCCGTGATGTTCGATTCGATGTCCGACGCATAGCTTTGGGGGACGTACCCGATGCGGTGGTTCATCGTCCCCGCGGGCTTGCCGAGCACGTGGATGGTCCCCTCGGATGTGGGGAGCAGGCCGAGCTCGGCCATCATCATGGTGGTTTTGCCGGCTCCGTTCGTTCCCACGATCGCGGTCACCGAACCGCGTGGGATGCTGAATGTGCCGTGCTGCCAAATCGTGTGGCCGCCACGTTTCACGCATGCGTCGTTGAAGTCGATGCAGGCGTTGGTCGTATCGCGCATGGCTTCCCTCCTTCAAATCGATCCGCATATATCGTCGCAAATGGATTTGACAATCATTCTCAATAAGAGAATCGACGTGGTTTCGAAGCGCGGGGCAACGAAGAAGCCGCTCCCGTGTCGGGAAGCGGCTTGGAAGTGGGGCGACTAAGCCCCTGATGCGGTCGGTTGCCGCTTATTTGCCGGGGTCCGGTTGGCCGCCGGAATCCGCGTCGTTGGAATCGTCGCCGTCATTCGTGCCGTCGGCGTCATCGGCATTGGGCTTCGTGGCCGACCCGTCGTCGGATCGTTCCGATTCCTCTTCCTGGTCGAGCAGGGTATCCAGCGATTCGACCAGCGATGCGATCCATGCCGTGAGATCCTTGCTGTCCGCAGGCATCTGTTCGGATACATCGAATACCGGAACGTCGGATTTATGCGCGGTGCCGGTCAGCATATTCGAGGCGTCCGACGATTCCTGGGTGTTGTTGACGAGCAGATCCACCTTCCGCTTCTCCAAGAGTTCCTGGAAGCCTTGCAGGTCCTTGGGGGCGGGTTCGCCGCCGGAGGCGGTGGAGCGGAGATACCCTTGGGGCGTTTTGTCGGTGAGGCCCATATCGCTGAGCAGGTAGTACGCGACCTGCTCGGTCGCCGCATACGGCACATCGCCATGCTCGGATTTGAATTGCCTCATGGTTTTCTCGACGGCGTCCTCGCGCTTGGTCCATTTCGCGAGCCGGTTGGAGAAGTACTTCTTCTGTCTGGGCATGATTCGGCTGTAGGCGTTCGCGAGCTCCTTCGCCATGGCGTTGCGCGCGTCCGTGGAGAACCACAGATGCGGATTGTCGCCCTCTGCGGCGCCGACCGTCTGCGCCGCGGAAATCGCGGTGACGCCACGTTCGAGGTTCTTCGTTGACCACGAGTCGTAGCCGGCGCCGTTGGACACGACGACCTGCGCCTTCTGCAGTTTCGCGATGTCCGATGTCTTCGGCTCGAAATCATGGGCGTCCACGCCGGTGGAGGACAGAATCGAGGTGACGTTGACGTGTCCGCCACCGATCTGCTTGGCGAGGGAACCCCATTGGTTGATGGAGGCGACCACGCTGATCGGCTTGGTCTGCTCGGTTTTCGTTGCGGAGTCCCGTGCGGAGTCGGTCGGGGATTCGTCCCCGGCGCACGCCGCGGAGCCGAACGCCAGACAAAGCGTCAGCCCGGCGGTGAGAGCGCGTGCCCATGAGCGCATATCGTTTGCCTTCTTCCTGGTCCCGTTTGCCCGTCGTCTCATAATCATGTATGCGAGCTGTGGCTGAAAACCAAGATAGCCTACGATACTTGCAAACGCCAATACGAATATGATGAGGGGAGCGCCGAATGGCAGAAAGAATCGACGGGCGGAAGGTATCTGCGCGGATCAAGGAGAATCTCGCGGGACGCGTCGCCGCGCTGAAGGAGCAGGGAGTGGTCCCGGGCCTGGGCACCATCCTCGTCGGTTCGGACCCCGGTTCCATGAAATACGTCGCGGGCAAGCACGCCGATTGCGCCGAGATCGGCATCAATTCCCTGAGGAAGGAGCTGCCGGAAGACGCGACGTTCGAACAGATCGCGGATGCGGTCCGCGCGTTCAACGACGACCCCGCGTGCACCGGGTACATCGTCCAGCTCCCGTTGCCGAAGGGCATCGACGAGAACGCCATCATCGACCTCATCGATCCGAAGAAGGACGCCGACGGCATGCATCCGTACAATCTCGGCGAATTGGTGCTGCACGCCCACGGCGATATCGACACGCCGCTGCCATGCACGCCCCGTGGCGTGATCGAGTTGCTGCGCGCATACGACATCGACCTGGACGGCAAGGAGGTCTGCGTGCTCGGACGGGGCATCACCATCGGCCGCACCATCGGGCTCCTGCTCACCAGGAAGGCCGTGAACGCGACCGTCACGCTATGCCACACCGGCACCAGGGACGTGCGCGAGCATATGCGCGAGGCGGACGTGATCGTGGCCGCCATGGGCTCCGCGGGATTCGTCAAGCCCGAAGACATCAAGGAGGGCGCGGTGCTGGTCGACGTCGGCGTGTCCCGGGTGTTCGATGAGCAGGCCGGGCGCTACCGCGTCAAGGGCGACGTCGACAAAGCCTGCTATGAGAAGGCATCCGCCTACACGCCGAATCCGGGCGGAGTCGGTCCGATGACCCGCGTCATGCTGCTGGAGAACGTGGTGCGGATGGCCGAACGCCAGCTGCGCCGTCAGGCGTGATGCCGCCCGCCCCGGTTCCGTGCCGGCGCCGAAGCCGTCGGGCGTGTCGTCTCCGCGACACGCCTGTTGTTTGTGCATGGTTCCATGTAGAATAGCGCATTGCGTGTGTAATATACGCGCGCATGCGTGACAGCATGCATAACTGAAGACCGATTTTATCCACCCACTATCTGTAAGAAACCAAATTAATGGCAGAGAACAATAACGAAGTCGCCAAGGTCGCCATCAACGACATCGGCACCGAAGAGGACTTCATCAAGGCAGTCGATTCCACCATCAAGAACTTCGATGATGGTGATCTGGTCGAAGGTACCGTCGTCAAGGTCGATCACGACGAGGTGCTGCTCGACATCGGCTACAAGACCGAAGGCGTTATTCCTTCCCGCGAGCTTTCCATCAAGAAGGACGTTGATCCTGACGAGGTCGTCGAGGTCGGCGACACCATCGAGGCTCTTGTCGTCACCAAGGAAGACAAGGAAGGCCGTCTGATTCTGTCCAAGAAGCGTGCTCAGTATGAGCGTGCCTGGGGCGACATCGAGAAGATCAAGGAATCCGATGGCGTCGTCGAAGGCACCGTCATCGAAGCCGTCAAGGGTGGCCTCATCGTCGACATCGGTCTGCGTGGCTTCCTGCCGGCATCCCTGGTCGAGATGCGTCGCGTCCGCGACCTGTCCCCGTACATCGGCCAGAAGATCAAGGCCAAGATCCTCGAGCTCGACAAGAACCGCAACAACGTGGTCCTTTCCCGTCGCCAGTACCTCGAGGAGACCCAGTCCGAGGTCCGCGAGACCTTCCTGTCCCAGCTCAAGAAGGGCCAGATCCGTGAAGGCGTCGTGTCCTCCATCGTCAACTTCGGTGCATTCGTTGATCTGGGCGGCGTTGACGGCCTGATCCACGTTTCCGAGCTGTCTTGGAAGCACATCGACCACCCGTCCGAGGTCGTCAAGGTCGGCGACAAGGTCACCGTCGAGGTGCTCGACGTCGATCTCGACCGTGAGCGCATCTCCCTGTCCCTGAAGGCGACCCAGGAGGATCCGTGGCAGCGCTTCGCCCGCACCCACGTTCCCGGCCAGATCGTCAAGGGCAAGGTCACCAAGATCGTGCAGTTCGGTGTCTTCATCTCCGTCGAAGACGGCATCGAAGGTCTGGTGCACATCTCCGAGCTGGCCAACCGCCACGTGGAGAACCCGGAGACCGTCGTCAAGCCTGGCGAGGAAGTCTTCGTCAAGGTGATCGACGTCGATCTCGACCGTCGCCGCATCTCCCTGTCCCTCAAGCAGGCCAACGACTCCGTCGACCCGGCTTCCGAGGACTTCGATCCGGCTCTGTACGGCATGCCGGCAGAGTACGACGAGCAGGGCAACTACAAGTACCCGGAGGGCTTCGACCCGGCAACCAACGAGTGGATCGCTGGTTACGAGAAGCAGCGTGAGGAGTGGGAGTCCCAGTACGCCGCCGCTCACGACCTGTGGGAGCAGCACAAGGAGTTCGTTGCCAAGGAACTCGCCAACGCCGAGGCTTCCGCAGCCGAGGATGGCCAGGCTCCGAAGGAAGAGAAGGTCGAAGAGGTTTCCAACTACTCCTCCGACAACACCTCCAACGGCACCCTCGCCGACTCCGACCAGCTCGCCGCTCTGCGCGACCAGCTGCTCGGCAAGTGAGTTTGCCGTCAGGCGACTGACGCTTAGCGTATAGGCAAAACCCGGTTCCGCTTCGGCGGGCCGGGTTTTGTTATTGTTCTATATGAACGGTGAAACATGGCATGGTGGGGAACATGTTGCGAATAGGATTGACCGGCGGTATCGCGGCAGGCAAAAGCACGGTTTCCGCGAGGTTGCGGGAGCTTGGCGCGGCACTTATCGATTACGATGTGCTCGCACGTCAGGTGGTGGAACCGGGCGGCGTCGGCCTTCGGCGCATAGTGGATTGCTTTGGCGCCGATGCGCTGACCGAGCAAGGAGAGTTCGATCGGGCGTGGATGGCCAGGCATGTGTTCTCCGGACATGACGCGGAACGGGCGCGCAAAAGACTGGACGATATCGAGCATCCGCTGATCTATGACGCCGCGGGAAAGATCGAAGGGGCGATTGCCGCTGACGATCCGCGGAGCGTCGTGGTGCATGACATTCCCCTGCTCGCGGAGGTCATCGACGGCATCCCCTTCCGTTTCGACCATGTCGTTACTGTGGAGGCGCCTGAACAATTGCGCGTCGACAGGATGGTGTCGACGCGCGGCATGACGCGAGAAGACGCGCTTGCGCGCATCCGGCATCAATCCAGCGTGGAGCAACGCCGTGCCATAGCCGACGCCGTCATCGATTCCGCGCGGCCAATGGAGTGCATGCTCGAATCCGTCGACATGCTGTATGAACAGTGGCTGGCGGAATCATAACCTGATGACACGGTCGGCAAGCGCCGCGGTCTGCTCGTTATGCGTCGTGTAGATCACGATTGCCCCGTTGTCGGCAAAATCACGCAGATGGCGCATGACCATGGTTCGGTTGCCGGCATCAAGGGCCGCTGTCGGTTCATCCGCCAGAATGACGCGCAGTGATCGGCGGATAAGAAGCCTCGCGATTGCGACTCGTTGTTGTTCGCCATCCTGTTGCTGGCCTGCGTGGCATTCCCGTTTGGTGGCAATATCGTGTTGGGAATCACATGGTGTGTGATATTTCCTTTGCCTGTGGATTTGCCTATGTCGGTGAGCGTGATGATTGCCGAGCCGTTGATCATCCTTTCTTATCGACACATATGGTGCGGCGTGGTATTGGCGGCGGCTGTGACAGTATCTCGCGTAACGCAGCTGATGTGGCAGCACGGGTTGCCAGAGCGTCTGAGTGCAAGAGAAATAGTGTCTGTATTGCCTTGGACCGTTATGCCATCGCTGGCGTGCGTTGGAATCGGTCTGCTCCTGAATTGGCATCATCGGGAAGGGGAGAGGGAGTCGGAGGCACGCGGCAGGGCCAAATCGTTGGATTTGGCGGCCCGACTGCACGACGCGACGACCAATGATCTCTCCTATCTCATCATGAGCATCGACAGGCTCATGTCGGAAAGCCCTTCGCAAGGAAAGTCGATGGATTTGCCGCTGCTGCGCGAAGTGGCGCAACGGGCGCTCGATCAGACGCATGATGTCATAGCGGTTCTCTCAAGGCAAAATGTCGGAGCCACACAAGTCCCGCAATTCCATTCGCATCGTGCCGGTGAAGGCATCGCTTCGGACCGTGCGGGTCGATTCGACGCCGAGATCAAACGTCATCAGCGGGAACTCGCCGCGCTTGGTTTCCGAGGTGAGGTGATCGTGACCGATCCCTCCGGCCTATTGAGTCGGTTCGACGAGAAGACGATTCAGTTGGCACGGTCGTTGCTGGAGGAAACCTTTGCCAATATCGCCAAGCATGCGGATCGTGGGCAGGAATATGTGTTTGCCATGCAGGTGCGGCAGGATGGATTGCATATATCGGTGGCTGACGTTCCTGCCAAGATGCCGGAGGGGGAATCGGCGGAATCCCCGAAGTCATTGGGTATGGGATTTGGGGTTTCCCACCTGCGGCAATCGATTGCGCAGAGCGGCGGTTGGCTGCGCACGCGGGAGGAAGACGGGTATTGGAGCTGCCTTGCGTACATTCCGATATATCATCGGGATACAGCGTGAATCGGAGGGAGACAGCGCATGGGATTCAACATTGAGCGTGTGGACAAGCCGTTTGTGGTCAAATCGCCGTACAAGCCATCCGGAGACCAGCCGAAGGCCATCGAGGAACTGGCGACGCGCATCGAAAACGGCGAGAACGACGTGGTGCTCATGGGCGCCACCGGCACTGGCAAAACCGCCACCACCGCATGGCTGATCGAACGGCTGCAGCGCCCCACGCTCATCATCGAACCCAACAAGACGCTCGCTGCCCAGCTGTGCGCCGAATTCCGCGAGCTCATGCCCGACAACGCGGTGAGCTACTTCGTCTCCTATTACGATTACTACCAGCCGGAAGCCTACATTCCCCAAACCGACACCTATATCGAAAAGGATTCCAACATCAACGACGATGTGGAGCGATTGCGCCATGCGGCCACCGCGAACCTGCTGACCCGGCGCGACTGCGTGGTGGTGGCGACCGTCTCCTGCATCTACGGATTGGGCACGCCGGAGGAATACGCCGGACGCATGCTGTTCCTGAAGGAGGGCCAGCAGATCGACCGCGACGAGCTGCTGCGCAAATTCGTGTCCATGCAGTACAAGCGCAACGACATCGCCTTCACCCGCGGTACCTTCCGCGTGCGCGGCGACACCGTGGAGATCATTCCGGTATATGAGGAGCTGGCGATTCGCATCGAATTCTTCGGCGACGAGATCGACCGCATCTCCACCCTGCACCCGCTCACCGGCGATGTGATCGACCATGAGACGCAGGTGCATATCTTCCCGGCGTCGCATTACGTGGCCGGCCCCGAACGTATGGAACATGCGCTGAAGACCATCCAGCAGGAACTGGACGAGCGCACTGCGGAACTGCGCAAACAAGGCAAGGAACTGGAGGCGCAGCGCCTCACCATGCGCACCACCTATGATCTGGAAATGCTCTCCCAAGTCGGCACCTGCTCCGGCGTGGAGAACTATTCCCGCCATTTCGACGGCCGCGAACCGGGCACGCCGCCGCACACCCTGTTGGATTTCTTCCCCGACGATTTTCTGCTCGTCATCGACGAATCGCACGTCACCGTGCCGCAGATCGGCGCCATGTACGAGGGCGACGCCAGCCGCAAGCGCACGCTGGTCGAGCATGGATTCCGTCTGCCGTCCGCGATGGACAACCGTCCGCTCAAATGGCCGGAGTTCGAGGAACGCGTCGGCCAGACGGTGTATCTGTCGGCCACTCCGGGCGACTACGAGCTCGGCCTGAGCGACGGCGTGGTCGAGCAGATCATCCGTCCGACGGGCCTCGTCGACCCGCAGATCGACGTGCGACCGGTCGACGGGCAGGTCGACGACCTGCTCGCCGAGATCAAGGAACGCGTGGCGAGGAACGAGCGCGCGCTGGTCACCACGCTCACCAAGAAGATGGCCGAGGACCTCACCGACTATCTGCTGGAGCGCGGCATCAAGGTCGAATACCTGCATTCCGACGTCGACACGCTGCGCCGCGTGGAACTGCTGCGCGAACTGCGCGAAGGCAAGATCGACGTCATCGTCGGCATCAACCTGCTGCGTGAGGGACTCGATCTGCCGGAGGTTTCGCTGGTGGCGATACTCGATGCCGACAAAGAAGGCTTCCTGCGCTCCTATCGTTCCCTCATCCAGACCATCGGGCGTGCGGCGCGAAACGTGTCCGGCAAGGTCATCATGTACGCGGACGACATCACCGACGCCATGCACAAGGCCATCGATGAGACCAACCGCCGCCGTGACATCCAAATCGCGTACAACAAGGAACACGGCATCGATCCGAAGCCGCTGATCAAGAAGATCAGCGACGTCAACGACATGCTCGCCAAAGAGGACGTCGACACGCAGACCCTGCTCGGCACCGGATACCGCAACGCGGGCAAGGCCGGCAACTCGCATCTCGGCGTGCCCGCCACCACCAAGGACGATATGGACAAGAGGCATGAGGAGATCCTCAAGGCGGGTCTGCCCGCGCAGGATCTGTCGGACCTGATCAGGCAGCTGTCCGAACAGATGCACACTGCGGCCGAGCAGCTGCAATTCGAGCTCGCCGCGCGTCTGCGCGATGAGATCCGCGACCTGAAGAAGGAACTTCGCCAGATGACGGAGGCGAGCAAGTGACATCAATGCCGGTGCGGTCCGTCATACGGATTACGTACCATGGGGAGCTATGGCTGAAACCCCTCTTGCATTTATGATCGCCACATTTGTGGTGCTTGCTGTGTTTTTTGTAGTCGACTTGTTCGTGATCGGTCGAAAGCCACATGTTCCGTCCACCAAGGAATGCGTGCGGCATATCGCGTTCTTCGTGGTCATGGCTCTCATCTTCGGAGCCTTGGTATGGTTCTTCGCCGGTTCCAAGCCGGCCATCGAGTTCTACTCGGGCTGGCTGACGGAATACTCGCTGAGCATCGACAATCTCTTCGTGTTCGTCATCATCATGTCGAACTTCGCGGTGCCCAAGCAATTGCAGAAGTTCGTGCTTTCCGTCGGCATCACCATCGCGTTGGTGCTGCGCGGCGCGTTCATCCTCGTCGGCGCGGCCATCATCTCCCGTTTCACCTGGGTGTTCTTCCTGTTCGGCGCATTCCTCATCGTCACCGCGATCAAGCTCGTGGCCGGGGGAGAGGAAGATGAGGAATACCACGAGAACGGTCTGATCCGCGCGTTGCGCAAGGTCATCAGGATCACCGACGAATACGATGGCGAAAAGCTGCGCACCGTCAAGAACGGCGTCAAGCACTGGACCCCGATGCTCATCGTCTTCCTGACGATCGGCACCACCGACGTGATGTTCGCCTTTGATTCCATTCCCGCGATTTTCGGCTTGACCAAGGATCCGTTCATCGTGTTCACCTCCAACGTGTTCGCGTTGCTTGGCCTGCAGCAGCTGTACTTCCTGCTCGGCGAATTGCTGGACAAGCTCGTGTATCTTCCCGTCGGCCTGTCGGTGGTGCTGGGATTCATCGGCATCAAGCTGATCATGGAGGCGTTGCATGGCAATTCGCTGCCGTTCCTCAACGGCGGCCAGCCGGTTTCCTGGGTGCCGGAAGTGCCCACATGGCTTTCCCTCGCGGTGATCGTCGTGGCGATCGGCGGCGCCGCTTTGGCCAGCGTGCTGAAGATGAAGTCCGTCGATTCGAGCGGAAAATGACATTGACGTGAATCTGCCGGAAACGGTGGATTCCTTACTCATTACAGAAATGTGAGCGCTCACAACACACCTCGCTGCGGGGTGGCAGTGAGCGCTTTTTGCTAGTAAACTACTCGTTTGGAAACAGGGCCGTCAGGTCCAATCACAATAAACAGGAATAGGCAGGCAATACATGCGTAAAGCCAAGATCGTAGATACCATCGGTCCAGCTACCGAGTCTCTGGAAGGCATCACCAGCCTTGTCGAAGCGGGTATGGACGTCGCTCGTCTGAACCGCTCCCACGGCACCCCGGAAGACCACCTCAAGGTCTACAACAACCTTCGTCAGGCCGCCAAGACCACCGGTCGCAACGTCGCCGCGCTGGTTGACCTGCAGGGTCCGAAGATTCGTTGCGGTTGGTTCAAGAAGAACGCCCAGGGCGAGGACAAGGTCCAGCTGACCGCTGGCCAGGAGTTCGTCATCACCACCGACGACGTCGAGGGCGACGAGCACATCACCTCCACCACCTTCAAGGGCCTGCCGGGCGACTGCCACCCGGGAGACCCGATTCTGATCGATGACGGCAAGGTCCGTCTTGAGGTCACCAAGGTCGAGGGCAACAACGTGCACACCAAGGTCGTCGTGGCCGGACCGGTTTCCAGCCACAAGGGCATCAACCTGCCGGGCGTCGCCGTCTCCCTGCCGGCTCTGACCGAGAAGGATGAGGCCGACCTTCGTTGGGCCATCCGCACCGGCGCCGACATCATCGCCATGTCCTTCGTGCGTTTCGCCACCGACATCGACCGCGCCCACGAGATCATGGACGAGGAGGGCCGCCGCATCCCGATCGTCGCCAAGATTGAGAAGCCGCAGGCTCTGGAGAACCTCGAAGACATCGTGAAGGCCTTCGACGGCATCATGGTCGCCCGTGGCGACATGGCCGTCGAGTGCCCGCTGGAAGAGGTCCCGCTGGCCACCAAGCGCTGCATCGAGCTGGCTCGCCACTACGCCAAGCCGGTCATCGTGGCCACCGAGGTTCTGGGCTCCATGGTCAACTCCCCGGTCCCGACCCGTGCAGAGGCCTCCGACTGCGCCAACGCCGTGCTTGACGGCGCCGACGCCACCATGACCTCCAACGAGACCGCCGTCGGCAAGTACCCGGCAGTCACCGTGAGCACCATGAACCGCATCTCCACCTTCGCCACCGAGCACGGCTTCGACCGTATCCCGGAGCTGAAGAACCTGGATATGTCCTCCACCGGCGCCGTGTCCTCCGCCGCCGTCGACCTGGCCGACAAGCTCAACGCCAAGGCCATCGTCGCCTACACCCAGACCGGTTCCACCGTGCACCGCGTGTCCCGCGAGCGTCCGGCCACCCCGATCTACGGCATCACCAACAACGAGCACACCTACCACTGGCTGGCTCTGTCTTGGGGCACCGAATCCTTCCTGACCACCGAGGACTACCACGACAAGTCCCGCAAGGACCTCATGGTCTTCACCGACAAGGTCCTGAAGGATGCCGGCAAGGTCTCCGACGGCGACAAGATCGTCGTGCTGAGCTCCGCCCAGGGCGAGCACCAGCCGGGCCGCACCGACTCCATCTACGTCCACACCGTCGGTGCCTGCGACTGAGATGTGAATTCGGTCGGTAAGCCGATCCGATAATGCGTACGTATGCATGAGAAGAGTCCCTCTTCGAAATTTTCGAAGGGGACTCTTCTCATATGTGGATCACCGAGACTGACGGCGGTGCCCACGGTATGCCGCGAGGCCGTGACGGTGCGGACCGCATGGCGTACACGCCACCCTTCCGATGTGGCGAAACACGGCGATGCCGAGAATTTGCCCCGAGGATGAATTCATGTTATAGTAGCGAAGTTGCGAAAAGCCCTCGTATCCCAATTGGTAGAGGAAGCAGCCTCAAAATCTGCGCAGTGTGGGTTCGAGTCCCACCGAGGGCACGTAAAGAAGCAATCCAAGCCCAGGTTGGGGCATATTGGCCGGCTTTGGGTGTGACAGTGGAAAGAGATCACATGTCTGCAAAGAAGACCATTGAACCGGACGAAGTGCTCACTGCCGAAGAGCTTCAAGCCGCAGCCGAACCTGAGCATCCCGCGGAAAAGGAAGACTCCCACAAGCGCACCGTTGTCGTCGCCGAGGATGAATCCGTGAACCGTATGGACTTGGTGGCAATGCTCGAAGACAACGGTTATGAGGTTGTCGGTGAGGCCGCCAATGGCGAGGAAGCGGTCGATCTCACCCGTAAGTTCCGTCCAAGCGTGGTGTGCATGGACGTCAAGATGCCGCGCATGGACGGCATCGAGGCGGCCGGCATCATCTGCGACGAGAACATCGCCCCTGTGGTCATGCTTACGGCGTTCTCCCAGTCCGATCTGGTCAAGAAGGCTACCGGTGCGGGAGCCATGGCGTACGTCACCAAGCCATATGAGGAATCCAAGCTGCTTCCGGCCCTCGAGGTCGCCATGGGACGTTTCGCCGAGATCAACGATCTTCTCGACAACGTCGAGCGCAGCGAATCCAAGCTTCATGAAACCGAAGAACAGCTCAGGAAGACCGAGGAGCAGCTGAAGAAGGCCGAGGAGACCCTTGAGGAGCGCAAGCTCGTCGACCGTGCCAAGGGCCTGCTGATGGACAAGGCCGACTTCTCCGAGCAGGGTGCCTTCCGCTGGATTCAGAAGACCTCCATGGACCAGCGCATCCCGAAGAAGCGTCTGGCCATGGCCATCATCGCCAAATACGGCGAACAGAAGTCGGAAGCAGAGGATGAGCGCTAACACAGCAACTGTGGAAGGCACTTCACGCGGAACGCTATTGGTCGTCGACGGCCACTCTTTGGCGTTCCGCGCTTTTTTTGCCTTGCCCGTAGAGAATTTCAGTACGTCCGAAGGCCAAGCCACCAACGCCGTCTGGGGCTTCACCAATATGCTGTCGCAGGTGATCGATGCGGAACATCCCGATCACCTCGCCGTGGCATTCGACGTGAAGGGCGGCACGTTCCGCAACAAGATGCTGCCCCAATACAAGGGCACGCGTGACGCGGCCCCGCAGGAACTGCTCAGCCAGCTGCCGCTGATCCAGCGTCTGCTGACCGCGCTGGGCATCACCTACATCGAAAAACCGGGATACGAGGGCGACGATGTGATCGGCACGCTCGCCACCATGGGAGACAGGGCCGGATACCGCACTTTGGTGCTTTCCGGCGATCGTGACGCCTTTCAGCTCATCGACGACAACACCACCGTGCTGTTCCCCGGCCACCACTTCAAAGATCTGAGGCATATGACGCCGGCGGCCGTGCAGGAGAAATACCATGTCACGCCCGCGCAGTATCCGGATCTGGCGGCTCTGCGCGGCGAAACCGCCGACAACATCCCGGGGGTACCGGGCGTCGGCGACGGATTCGCTGCCAAATGGATCAACCTGTATGGCGGACTCGAGCAAATCATCGAGCATGCCGATGAGATCGGCGGCAAAAAAGGCGCGGCCCTGCGTGACAGCATCGAACAGGTCAAGCTGAACCGTTCGGTGAACGCGCTGGTGCGCGACCTCGATCTGGGCGTCTCCGTGGACGACCTGACATTCGGTGATGTCGATGTCGATGCGCTTGACGAACTGTGCTCCGAATTGGAGTTCGGCAGCCGTACCAAGACGCGGGTGCTGAGGACCTTCAATATCGAGGGCGCTTCATCATCGACGCCGTCACACGAGACCGTGAGGCTCGAGCTTCCCCAAGTGGAGACCATCGACGGCGCCGACGCTCTGGATTCGTGGGCGCGGCAGCATCTGCCGGCGCCGGAAGAGCATCTGCATGATGCGGATGAACATTCCGCAAAGGAGAGCCCATTCGGATTCGCCATCGACCGCGCCGCGAAATGCGCCGCGCAAGTAGGCCGTTCATGGACGCTGTATGCGGACGGTAACGGCAAGCCGGGCGCGGCCTCATTCCACGGGCTGATGCTGTCGGCAGACGGCCACGCGGCATACATCGGCCATATCGACGAAGAGATGGCGGCCCGCATCCAGCATGTGCTGGACCGGTACCACCGATCGATGACCGTGCATGGGTACAAGGAACAGTCGCATATCCTCGACGAATGCCAAGTGACGCTTCCCACGCCATTGTTCGACACCAAGCTCGCGGGATATCTGGTCCATCCCGATTTCCACGCGGAGAACATCGAACAGGCGGCAGCCCATTTCCTCGACCTGCATATCGAAGAACGGACCGATGCCGCGACACAAGGCACGCTCGACTTCGACGCTCCCGAGGAAACCGACGAAAACGAGCGGGAACATGCCGCACGGACCATTGCGATCATCGGCATGCTCGCCGTCACGCTCGCAGGCATGCTCGACCAGCGCGAACAGTACGGCCTGTTGCGCTCCATCGAGATGCCCGTCTCCCATGTGCTGCACGACATGGAACATGTGGGCGCGCAGGTCGATATGACCCGCCTGACGACGATGAGCGAGGAACTCGCGGCCGAAGCCAACCAAGCACAGGAAACCGCTTGGGAATTCGCCGGCGAACAGGTGAATCTACAAAGCCCCAAGCAGCTGCGCAGGATTCTGTTCGAAGACATGGGTCTCAAACCGACGAAGAAGACGAAGTCGGGATCGTACACCACTAACGCCGCCGCCTTGCAGACGCTCCGCGACCGCTCCTACGGCAACGACCGCGCCTGCCAGTTCCTCGACGCGCTGCTGCTGCACCGCGAGAAGAACAAGCTCAAGCAGATCGTGCAGACGTTGATCGACACCACCAACAGGCGGGATGGCCGCATCCACACGACGTTCGAACAGACGGTGGCCGCAACCGGGCGGTTGAGCTCGGTCGATCCGAATCTGCAGAACATTCCGAACCGCGACCCCGAGGGCCGCCGCATTCGATCCGCGTTCGTGCCGGGAGAGGGATTCGAGGCGCTGCTGAGTTCCGACTACTCCCAAGTGGAGCTGCGCATCATGGCCGACCTCTCCGGCGACGAGGCGTTGATCGAGGCGTTCCGTTCCGGCAAGGACTTCCACAAATACGTGGCCAGCCTGGTATACGGCATTCCGGTCGAAGAGATCACGCCGGACCAGCGCAGCCACGTCAAGGCGATGAGCTACGGCTTGGCCTACGGTCTCAGCACCTATGGCCTGGCGCAGCAGCTGAAGATCAGGCCGAAAGAGGCTGAATCGCTGAGGAACCAGTATTTCGCCACGTTCGGCAAAGTGCACGAATATTTGGAATCGCTTGTGGCCATGGCCCGTGAAAAGGGATACACGGAGACCATCTACGGTCGTCGCAGGTATTTCCCAGGGCTGAAATCCACGAGCCGCGCGATACGGGAGGCCGCCGAACGCGCCGCATTGAACGCGCCCATCCAGGGCTCGGCGGCGGACATCATGAAAATCGCCATGATCCGCGCCGACCAGGCGTTGCGCGAGGCGAATCTCAACAGCCGGATCATTCTGCAGATCCATGATGAACTGGTCGTCGAAATCGCGCCGGGCGAGGCCGACAAGGCCACGGAAGTGGTGAAGAACGCCATGGAGCATGCCGTGAAGATGGCGGTCCCATTGAACGTCTCCACCGGCATCGGCTCCGATTGGCAGCTCGCCGCACACTGATCCCGAATATCGGTCCGCGGCATTTGCCGTATCATCGATGTGAACGAAAAGAACGAATAAGAACGAAGGACGCACGATTCATGGCAACACTCAAACAGGTCGTCGATGTACTGGAGACGCTGTATCCGCTGCGATACGCGGAGAAGTGGGACGAACCCGGGCTGATCGTCGGCGATCTGCGCCATGAGGTGCGCAACATCGCGTTCGCGGCCGATCCGACGATGGCCGTCGTGGAACAGGCCGTCGAAGCCGGCATCGACCTGCTGATCTGCCACCACCCGCTGTTCTTCCGTTCCGTGCATGCCGTCTCCGGCTTGGGCTTCCGCGGTGAGATCGTCAGAAAGCTCAGTCTCGCGGGTTGCGCGTTGTGGGTCGGACACACCAACGCCGATGCCGCATACCGTGGCGTCGGCATGGCCGCCGCCGATGCGTTCGGACTGGTCGACCAGCGCCCACTGGTACCGATCGACGATCCGAAGGCGGTCCAGCCTGTCGGATTGGGGCGCGTCGGACGCTTGGAGCAGCCGATGGCGTTGCGCGATTTCGCCAAGCGCGTCGCCGACGCGTTGCCATACACCGAGCTTGGCGTGCAGGTGTGCGGCGATTTGGACGCCTCCATCAATACTGTGGCCGTATTGCCCGGTTCCGGTGATTCGCTTTTCGACGAGGTGCGCGCCGCGGGCGTCGATGCGTACGTGACCAGTGATCTGCGCCACCATCCGGTGACCGATGCCATCGAGCAGGCCCGTTACGAGGCCTCGATGCGTGCCAGCGGCATCGCTTTGGGGCAGGGCGACTCCCAAATCCGGCCGGTGTTCATCAACACGCCGCACAGCGCCATCGAATCCATGTGGTTCCAATACGCCATGGGCGATGTGCCCCGCGCCGTGTCCGAGGCGACGGGCGACATCCCCACCGTCCGTTGGATTTCCATGAACACCGATCCATGGAACCTCGTACTGCCGTCCTCCGGCCAGGAGCGCTGACCGACATGTGCGCCATGGACGGCGATGTGGAGGATTCGCTGAATCGTTCCAGCGACGGTGTCGACATGACCAGGCCTGCGGTGAGACTCAGCTGCGAACAGGTCTACCAAGGCGTGGTTTTCAGTATCGACGACATGCGCATCGCATTGCCGTTGCGCGACGGAGGCCAGACGGTGATCCGCCGTCAACTGATGCGCCACGCACCCTGCGTGGTCATGCTGGTGCATGACTGCGCCACCGACAAATACCTTCTGGAACGCGAATACCGTGTCGGCAGCGACCGGTTCGCCTACGGTCTGCCAGCAGGTCTGATCGACGCCGGCGAGGACGTCGACCAGGCCGCGTTGCGCGAACTCCGCGAGGAAACCGGCGTGGAACCGGTGGGGAAGGACGGCATTCGCATCGACCATGTCGGCGCATACTATTCCTCCGAAGGCATGACCAACGAGCTGGCGCACATCATGGTGCTTCATCTACGGCAATGGAAGACCGTCGCACGGCATTTCGATGACAGCGAGCATGTGGAATCGGCATGGGTCACTTGGCGGCAGCTGTGCGATACGCGGATCACCGCGTCCAATTCGGTCATCGCGGTGCAGCACGAGCGGATCCGCCGCATGCGGACGGCGTTGGGCACCCGGGAGAACGCCGGACGGAACGCGATGTCGGCGCGGTAACCCCCATCAAATCCAATTGCCGGACGTAATAATGGCGGTTCCTTGCAAGCGGACGTGAGATACTAATACTATGCAAATCAGACCTGGATCGATGTATCCACTCGGTGCGAGCTACGATGGCGCCGGTGTGAATTTCGCCCTTTTTTCGCAGGTTGCGCAAAAAGTGGAGCTCTGTCTGTTCGATGAAGACGATCATGAGACCAGAATCGAAATGACCGAGCAGAACTCGTACGTCTGGCACAACTACCTGCCCGGCATCCAACCTGGACAACGCTACGGCTACCGCGTATACGGTCCCTACGATCCGAACCAAGGATTGCGGTGCAATCCGAACAAACTGCTTCTGGACCCATATGCCAAAGCCATCGAAGGCAACATCGACGGCGATGAAAGCCTCTACTCCTACTGGTTCAAAAGCCCGGATGACGTCACGGCCATGAACACCCTGGATTCGGCGCCGCACACCATGAAGGCGGCGGTGATCAATCCGTATTTCGATTGGGGCAACGACCAGCACCCACACATCTCCTATCACGATTCGGTCATCTACGAGGCCCATGTGCGCGGCATGACCAACCTCAACCGGGAAGTGCCGCCGGAAATCCGCGGAACCTACGCAGGACTCGCATACCCGACGGTGATCGAATACCTGAAGAAACTCGGCGTCACCGCGATCGAACTCATGCCGATCCACCAGTTCGTCAACGACAGCTTCCTGCAGGAAAAAGGCCTCAGCAACTATTGGGGCTACAACACCATCGGATTCTTCGCGCCCCACAACGCCTACTCCAGCTCCGGACAACGCGGCGAACAGGTCAACGAATTCAAATCCATGGTCAAGGCATACCACCGCGCCGGCATGGAGGTCATCCTCGACGTGGTGTACAACCACACGGCGGAAGGCAACAACCGGGGACCGACCCTCAGCTTCAAAGGCATCGACAACGGCGCATACTACCGTCTGGTTGACAACGACAAACGACACTACTTCGACACCACCGGCACAGGCAATTCGCTGCTGATGCGCTCGCCGCACGCGCTGCAGCTCATCACCGACAGCCTGCGCTACTGGGTGACCGAAATGCACGTCGACGGTTTCCGCTTCGACCTCGCCGCCACGTTGGCGCGGCAGTTCCAAGAAGTCGACAAGCTCTCCGCGTTCTTCGACATCGTCGAACAGGATCCGGTCATCTCCCGTGTCAAACTCATCGCCGAACCCTGGGATCTCGGCTCCGGCGGATACCAAGTGGGCGGATTCCCGTCGAGCTGGTCGGAATGGAACGGCCGCTACCGCGACTGCGTACGCGATTTCTGGCGCTCGCAACCATCGACGCTGCCGGAATTCGCCAGCCGTCTGATGGGAAGCTCGGATCTCTACCAGGTGAACGGACGCCGGCCGGTGGCCTCCGTGAACTTCGTCACCGCGCATGATGGATTCACCATGAACGATCTCGTCAGCTACAACGAGAAGCACAACGAGCTCAACGGTGAGGACAACCGTGACGGCGAGAATAACAATCGTTCCTGGAACTGCGGTGTGGAAGGACCGACCACCATCAAGGACGTCAATGCACTGCGTCGCCAGCAGATGCGCAACATGTTCGCCACACTGCTGGTCAGCCAAGGCATTCCGATGATCTGTGGCGGCGACGAGGTCGCGCGCACGCAGCGGGGCAACAACAACGCCTACTGCCAGGACAACGCGATCTCATGGACCGATTGGAATCTGGACGAAGACAAGAAGGACCTGCTCGCCTTCGTGTCGAAGATGATCCACTTGCGCCTGGAGCATCCGGTGCTGCACCGCAGGCGTTTCTTCACCGGACGCGAACCGGGTGACGCCGGCGACGGCATCCCGCAGGTCGAATGGATGGACCACACCGGTTCCATCATGGACATGGAGGATTGGTCGAACACCCACGCCTTTTCGGTGATGATCTATCTGAACGGTTCCGACATCCCGGAGACGGATTGGTACGGCAACAAGATGGTCGACAACGACTTCATCCTGATTTTCAACGCGCACTACGAGCCGATCATGTTCACTTTGCCGGATGAGAAATACGGCAAGAAATGGCGGCTCATCGTGGACACGCACAATCCGAAGGGGCCGGAACTCAACTACGAGGCGGGCTTCGCGATCACCGCGCAGCCGAGAAGCTTCCTGCTGTTGATGAGCGACACGAAATTGGAGGCCCGGCATTTCGATTTCTGAGCGTCTCAGGCTTCGGAGGCAAGTCGCGAGACCGTGCCGGGCTGCACTTCCGACGCCTCCGCCAGATCCTCGACCGATTTCGGCGTATTCGCCTGGGCCAGAACCAGCTGGGTCTGCACACGGTCGGACTCTATCGCCGCGATCTGTCTGGAGAAGATGATGAACCAACCGAGGAACATCATGCCGGCCAACGCTTCGACGTTCGTAAGTGTGTCGTCGCCGCTCAGCCAACGGAAACCCGCCATGGCGCACACGGCGATCGCAAGGTCGGACACCACATACACGACCTTGGAAAGCTGGGGCGCGAGCCAGGGGAGTGCGAGCAGCAGCACGCCCATCAGACACGGCAGGCCACGTGCGAACACATTGTGCAGAATCGGATGGGGCGTGTAGCGGAACAGCCCGATGCCGATGAAGGCGATGCCGGCCAACGTCAGCATGAACGCCAACATGAGGATCCGCGCCTTGAAATGCTTCGGCGATTTGCCGGCATCCTTCGCGGACGTGTACTGCATCTGCAGACGATGCGTGGTGATGAGCTCCGAAATCGCGAAGTAGCTGATGATCACGATGCAGATGCCGGCCAGCATCAATGTCGAATTGAACATGCGCGCCGCGAAGGTGGTGCGGTCTCCCAGCTGGGAGAAATTGTTGTTGTACCAGTACGGGTCGTCGGACGTCAATCCCGCGATGCTCACGCCGGACACCACGAAGAACGGCAGCAGGGAGGCGATGGTCTTCGCATTCATCAGCTCGGCCTGCACCAGGGTGACATAGCCGACTACGCCCGCGATGGCGGCGCACAGAATGGGCAGATACCCTTTCAGCGTGGCGATGCCCATCATGCTGTTGATGATGGAGAACATCATGAACGACGTTACGAAAATCGTCGAAGCATACACTACGGAAAGCGCGAGAATCTCGAAAACGCGACGAATCGGCATGATCCAACCATGCTTGAGCGTCAAGGAACGCGACTTGCGTGCATAACCGAACACAAACGAGATGACGCCGCAGCCGGCCACGATGCCCGCGCAGACGGTGAACAGACGCTGGGTGACACGCCAGATGGCCGGAGCGTTCTGCATGTACAGATTCATGCAGCACCATGCGACGATGGCGCATACGATGAAGGAGACGATGCCCGACGATTCAGCCTGCTGATGACGTCCCATGCTGCTCCTCCCGACTCATTCGCCATTGTAGCCCGTCGTTGTCCAAACATACGCTATACTGTAATCTTGTGTTCAGTTGCTTTACGCATAACGAACATGACGGGCTGTAGCGCAGTTTGGTAGCGCGTCTGCTTTGGGAGCAGAATGTCGCAGGTTCAAATCCTGTCAGCCCGACCACGAAAGCCCGGAATTCCAACGATTTCAACACCTTGGATTCCGGGCTTTTCCGTCCTTGGGCACAATGGCCGCGCAAACCTCGGTCCCGCCCAACCCTCCAGCATGTGCCCACAAACACCTCGATCGCATCCGCCACATCATCCAAACGCTCCGGCCATAGCGCCGCATGCTCAGACAAAGGGTGTTTGCCGCATACGACGTTGCGCCATCTGCGGCAAACCGGTCGACAAGACGCTGGAGACTCCACTTCCGATGAGCGCCGAAGTTCGATGCGAAACATCCGTTTAGAATCTTCCTGGGAAGCGGGAATCTGAAGGACGTGGCTGTGGGAACGAACCCGATGTTCGATGTGGGTCCGGAATACAGGAACAATTGCCAGCGTTGCGTCGTCGCGTACGAGATGCGCAGGCGTGGATACGCTGTGACCGCGATGCCAAGGCCGATGGATCCCAGAACAGGACGTCCGGCCTTGGATACGGACACTAACCGATGGGGAAGCTCTTTTAAAGGCGATTGGCGGTCTTGCGGCTCCGATTCAGGACTTGATGGCGCTTCGGCGCTTTTGAATGAATGGGACAAAGGAAGCCGCGCGTTCGTTGAAGTGGAATGGCTTGACGGAACGAGGCATGTCTTCGTCGCGGAGAACCTGAAAGACGGAATACATTTCATGGATCCGCAAACCGGGTCGATGAACGTGTCGAGGTATTTCGAAATAGTCAACCATGGCATGACGCGTATAATGAGGGTAGATGATGCGGAACCTA